>ENA-UOXV01000867-UOXV01000867.1-marine-metagenome-genome-assembly--contig:-NODE-867-length-43600-cov-6.854587_pt1 | contig 43600 bp, 47 predicted proteins | sample MGYA00238165_ERZ766961 | MGnify/ENA primary metagenome ERZ766961 (study PRJEB28924, sample SAMN03173240) | marine metagenome | biome: Marine; feature: Water; material: Subsurface seawater | place: North... | reverse complement strand
CTAATCGGACACGCCGCGTCCTTCACCCCGTACTAATCGGACACGCCGCGTCAGGCGCGGCGGCAGGCGCGGGCGTTGCTGGAGCGGCGCAGATAGTGGCGCTGGAGGACTTTGTGGCGTCGCTGCGCCAAGAGCTCCGGCAGCGGGCTAGCGAGCTCGACGCATCCGCGGCAGCTCTGGCGGACCAGATTGCGTCAGAACGCCCCGCCATGCCTGCTGCGGGGGCGGAGCAGGCGGACGCGGACATGATTGCTAAGGTTGGGGCGCTGGAGAGCGACCTCGCGACCGCGCGGAAAGTCCTGGAGCGGGCGCAGGAGAGCGAGCGTGCGGCGCGGGACGAGTCGCGGGAGGCTCGGCGCGCGCTGGAGGAAGCGCGGGCGAGCTTCAGGGAGGAGGTGGCGGCGGGCGAGCGCGCGCGGGTTGCCGCGGAGGGCGAGGCGGCGGCTGCGCGGGCCAAGGAGGGCAAAGAGGAGTTCCGGCGGCTGCGGAAGCAGATCGAGGGGCTGGAAGCGGCGGCGCGCGTGGCGGACCAGTGCGCGAACCGCGCGGAGGAGCGCGCGCGCGCGACACTTCGCGAGCTGGAAGATCGAGACCGCGAGATCGCGCGGCTGCAACAGGAGAGCGGGCTGGAAGCGCAGAGCGTGCTGCGGGGGGCGCTGGCGGACGCGCAGGCGCAGCTCGAGGCGCGCGGCGCGGAGGCGGCGGAGCTGCGCGCGGCGCTGGAGGAGAAGCGCCGCGAGTGCAACAGCATCCGGCGCGAGCGGGCGCCGTGGAGCGTGCGGCCTGCGACGGCCGAGCCGCGGTCGGCTTTGCGGGGTGGCGAGGAGCTTCACCGGGCGCTGCGCGCGGCCGAGCAGCTGGCGGAGGAACGGACAGCGCAGGTGCGCTCTCTCGAGATGGATCTCGGGCGTGATACGGTCGAGAAGCGGTGGGAGCGCGAGCACTCGGGGAGCGAGCCTTGGGATAACCGCCCATCTGACCGCCCCACGACGAAGCTGACGTTCCCGGACTACCCTGCAATGCCCGAGCCCATCGTTACTGTTGCTGCGTCTAAACTTGCTGTGTCCGAGCACAAGTCTCTGTCACATCTCGACGGAGGTAGAGGGAGTGGGCGTAGTGGTGGTGATGGCGGCGGCGGCGGCGGCGGCGGCGGCGGCGGCGTCCGCAGCAGCAGCAGCAGCAGCAGCAGCAGCAGAGTTAGAATTGGCGCCGGTGCCAGCAGTGGTGGTTTGCAATGGGGGACAGGGCGCCTTGCAAGTGCGGAGGCTGAGTCGTGGCTTGCCGGTGTGGCGGAGCGAAAGCGGGTGCGGGATGCTCGCGGGGATGGCGCGCAGGCTCGCGCAGAACTCTGGGCGGGACCCTCTGCCTCCAGCCGCGAGGGCTTGACGGGGCACGCTGAAGAGAAGAGACAGCCATCGGAGCAATTGGCCGACCGCGCGGGGTTGCTTGGAGCATTGAGCAATGAGTTTCGGTTGCTTTCTGGCGGATGGGGCGGCGGTGACGCAGGCGCAGGGGCAACACGGTCTTCATGGCTGCAGACCTGAGCGCTGTGGAGTAGCGCTGAAAAAGCAAGGGATAAAAGGACAGAGAGTATCCTGTGGTGGGTTTGCTTCCTTACGCGGGTTCGCTGCGCCGCGTGACATGAAGCGAAAGGCTTATCTCTTTACAGACCCCTCGAGCACCGTTAGGAGGCCCTCAGGCTTGACGGGTGGACTGCCTCCGCCGCCAGGCACGTAGTCCTTCGCGAGCTTGGCAAACTTGGTGGAGGCCTTGGACAGTGCCGCAGAAGAGAGCCAGTCGCAGAAGCCGAGCGACTCCCTGTCCTCAAGGTCCGTGACTGCGCCTTGAACGAACGCACCATGGAATTTTGCACTCTTCACCGCGTTGATCTGAGAGTGCGAATACATTCAAATCAGCACATACACACTCGGAGCTCACTCATAGAGCACACTCGCATCTAGAGGCAGTATCGAGGCAACTTGGATGCTGCCCCGCACAAGCTCGGCAAACGGGGCTTTTGACTAACCTGCTCAATGACGAGAGGCGGCGGGGGGTAAACAAGCTTCCCGTCGACCTCTTTTTCTTCCTGTGCAGCAAAGACCTCCTTAGGAGTGCCGGAGATCGACGCGTCGATGACTGCGACAGCCGCACACGAGGAAGGCAGCTGCCAGGCCGGTAAGAGCCGAGAAGAAGTCAGCACCGGGCGAAGCGGGCTCGGGGTGGGTCCTGGCTAACCCAGCGCCTGTGGAGTAGGAGAGGTGATAGAGAGGGGTCATGCCTTCTCTTTGAGAGCGACACCTGCAGAGAAGTCCTTGTCGTCGCCGCCTCGGACAGCAACAATGGTGCACCCCGCCGCGACCGCCGCGTCTAGCTGCGCTTCATCCGCAACAACGGCGATCACCTCCATCGACAGCGCCATGCAGGCTTCAACAACACTTCTTGCGCCTTCATCAGCGAATGAAACGACGACGCCATTAGCGCCTGCCGCCTCGGCCTCGGCGACTGCTCGAGCTGACATCGGCCCCGAGCGAAGCACTGGCAGCGGTCCGGGGAACGAGCCCTTCGCCTTCTGCTGAGTGATGGTACATGCGTTTCAAGGAGATCGCCACAATAGATACCTGGTCAATTATGCTCCTGTCTCACTTTGCGAGGTTGGGATATCGACCTGTTGCTCCTTCACCATCAACTCGAGGTCCGTCATTGCCGACGGATTCGTGGTGTCAATGACAATGACAGCTCGCTTATCCCGACGCTGGTTCGCCGACCAGTTGCTGTAGTCTGCACTCCGACTTTCGTCTGCTGCATCTTTGTTCCGTGCATACTCCGGAAGTGCCATCAGCGCTCCCGAAGGCTTCTTGATTGCCTTGAAGACCTTTGTTCCGACCTTGAGAGCCTTTCCTGCCTCGATCACCTCCATATTCTTGTCGACCTCTGCCTGATCTAGCATTCGCACCGTATGGAGACCATGCAGAATCACCCCAGAATGCGAGCTAGCGCAAATCCTGCGGGCTTCGGTGCGGAGACCAGAGGGGAGCACGCCCGGGCCGCTGAACCCCATTACGCTCAGCGCGCAACAGAGCAGAGTGAACGGGCCCAGATATCGGGTGCCGCATTTTTGTTTCATCATAAGCATCGCGTCTCAGTGAAGTGGCTGTCAGGAGTACCGAGTAATACCTTCCCAGACTTCCCACGCACCGCAGCACGCAGGAAGAGCGTGAAGATGGCCTCCAAAATCTGAACAAGGAACCGGCTCCCCTACCCCTATTTCTCCAAGCAAAAGTAGCTTTTTGAATCGGAGCAAGTCGAGGGTCCCCAGCTGGTGCTGCATCAGTCCGACTGTGAGCTGCTCCGCGGCAACAGTGAACCAAATCAGGAGCAATGCCGCAGTTCACGCGATTCAGCTCGATCCCAAGTGTCGTGACGTGGCTGCCTTTTGTGAACCCCTCCGCCAGATCTGAGAATGCTGCCGGCCCAATTTTATCGACGGCAAAGCAAGCGGGCAAGAAAGCTGTGAAAAAGAAGCGGCCCAGGGAGGCATGCCTGTCGCCTGAGTCTGCTGCAAATATATCAGACGGGCGGGCAAAGCGGGACCGCAAACAGACCATGTTTTTCGAGGTTGATGGTTCGTTCGCTGTTCCCCCGCCTGGCAGCGTCGCAGAGGCGCAGGCAAGTGTCACAAGCTGGTGGCCGAAGCTCTTCGATAAGCAGCTGTCAAATCCATTGGACCTCACCCAGAAGTTTGCATCTCACGTGGTGCAAATGGTCGGCACGAAGCATACCTTTTACATTGGCTGCCCTGTGTTGGTACGCTCTGACGATGCCGGAGCTGGGCTGATCCGCGCGATCGTCTCCCAGCTACTTGACGATGAATCGAAAGAGCTAAAGGTCAAGCTAATTTCGAATGGTCGGGAGGTCGCGATTTCTGTCTCGCCAGACTCGATCGGCACAAGCATTCGATTCGATCGCGAGGCGTGCGGTGTCGCCGCTGTCGGTCGACACGCGCAAGTGCGCTTCGACGACGGCACGTGGTTCGTCGGTGTAATCTCGTCAGTGGAGCAGCGCAAGTCCGAGGACGGAGGTACTCGCCTGCAGCTGCGGGTGCTGTTTGAAGACGGGGACTCCGTGGACGCGACGCTGCCCGACGAGGGTCTCGTGCTGCTCCCGCAAGAGTGGACTGATCACGTGCAGAGCAAGGCGTGGGGCTGGTGGGGTTTCAACAAGGATAGAGTAGCCCGAATTTCGGGACAGTTCGAAGGCGGCGCAAGCGCGATCAAGGGCGCCAAGGGCAAGCGAGCGAGAGACGCGGCCACTGGCGGGACTCCCGCAAAGTCGCGCAAGTCCGCTCCCCCAACGGGGGAGCCAGCCGCAAAGAAGCCAGCCGCTGTGGCCCACGCGGTCCCCGACGTCCCTCCTGCGGATCTCGACCCATTGCCGCAGCACCTTCCGCCATCGCAGTTCCAGGAGCGGATGCGTGGTCTGTCGAACTGCTTCTTCAAGGTGCGCTGGAGAAAGTGTCCCCCATGCGTGCAGTGTCTCTCGCTGCGTCCGCTTGTGGGCGAACCCTTGCTGCAGTTGCCCGCTCTCAGCTGGTGACCTTGTGCAGGGATGTCCTGTGCTGGTCAACCGTGCGGATGGTCAAGCGAAGGGGGAGGTGCTGGCGGAGCCGGAGGACGGCAAGATGAAGGTCCTCATCGCCGGCAGTCTCCTTGCTGTACCAAATCGTTAAACTGGTGTTGCACATGCTGCCTGTCATGTTGGTCCTGTCGTGGCAACTTGCGCCTCAGACTTCTTTCGTGTCTTGCTGTGTCTGTGAGGCCCTCCCAACTGGACAACTTTCGGGGCGCGCCTGCGCGGCTCATGCAGCAACATGACCCGGCACGGCGCGGCGGTTGGCGCAGGTGCGGCTTGCGAGCAGCGGCGAAGTGGTGGAGGTCGAAATGGACACCAACGGTGGGACGCCCTGCGCGGCGGCTGTCGACGAAAAAGCCTGCGGGGTGTACGCTGTCGGGCGGCACGCGCAGGTGCGCTTCGACGACGGCGTGTGGTACATCGGGGTGATAGCGAGGACGCGCGCCGCGCCGGGGGGCGGGGAGGCGGTGGAAGTCACCGTATATTTCGAGGACGGCGAAGAGACCACGCTGACGTGCCCCGACCCGGACGACAGCATCTACCAGCTGCCGGCTAGGTGGAGCGACGCGGTCGCGAGCGAGGGCGTCTGGGGATGGTGGGGCTGGAACAGGGACCGCGCGAAGCAGGCGCGCCGCGTCGCGATGGAGCGGGCGCGCCAGCAGCGCATCGACGCGGGCGAAGCGGTGCCGGCCGCCCGGCGCCCCGCGGCAGAGCTCAACGACGCGGCCGAGCCGCTCACCCCGCTCGGGAGGACGTCGGGCCGGGAGCGCACGGAGCAGAACTACTCGAAGCTGGCGGCCGGCCCGCGGCTCGACGGCAAGGGCGCGGCGCTTGAAGGCGCGATTGAGGGCGGAGCGGGATCCCCGCGCAGTGCGAGTGGGAATGGCACGCCGCGCGGCGGGGCAGGCACGCCGCGGTTCGGCGGCGCCGCTGTTACCCCGCGCGGAAAGGCGGCTTCTGCGCGTGGCGGCGGCGGCGGCGGCGGCGCGGCGGCTGGCAAGGGGCTGCCTGCGATGGCATTAGCGCTGTCGCTGTGTGATAGTCTGCGCGCCGCGGCCTTTGAGGAGGAGTGGCAGGACGCGGCGGTGCGGGTTCAATGGCGTCAGGGGATCTGCGCCCCTGAGAACGCCCCGCATCTCGGAGCCTACATCAAAGTCCTTGCAGCGAACCTCTCGGACAGCGCCCTGGTCGGCTCCTTCGAGGCGCAGCGTGCCGCCATCGTCAAGGAGCTCGCGGCGCTCAAGGGCGAGCAGCACGCGCGCACGTGTGTCCAGCGCCTCGCCTCGGGCGTCGAACCGATCCTGTTCAAGAGCGCGCAGCAGCGGGCGCTCTGCTGCGGGCCGTTTCTCCCAAAGTAAAGGCTTCGTACAGCCCTGTGCCGCGGCACCTAGGACACTGAAGTACACCTTCAATTCTTGGGCTCGCCCCGCATTTTCGTCAGGCTGCAAAAGCGTGCCGAAGCCTCTGCCCCAAGTCGCCCCACATAGCCCGAAGCTCCAAACGGGGGCGGGCGCGGTCGCGGAGGCGGTAGCGGGGTCAGAGCGGGGCGGGGGCAGAGGCATTCGCACTGGTGCGGTGCATTCCGTCGGCTCACGAGCGTGGGAGCTTCCCACCCCCTTTACCCTCCCCACATCCTACTTCAGCTTGGTCCCGAGGCGGGCTCAAGGGACTGGCGCCCCGCTTCACTCGCGTGCCTGGGCCCCCAAAGTAGCTCCTCAGCGACGGCTGGCGCGCCCGGCCGTCGCCCAGAACCTTCACGAAGCGCGCCTCCTCGACAAAGCCCCCCTCGCCCCCGGAGCCGACGCTCCGCCACTCCAGCACAAAGTGCGAGAGCGGGAAGTGCTTCCCGAGCTGCAGCGAGGCAAGCCCCCCTGGGTCGTCTAGCTGCTCCAGCTGCGCCGCCTCCCGCGCCACCAAGGGCGGCAGCCTCTCCAGACCCACGAGCCTCGCCAGTGCCTGCAGCCACCCGGCCCCGCTAGCCCCACGGGCTTCAACTAGATGACGTGCCCCGTCCCCCATCGCACAGCCGCAGCGCCCGAGGTCCCCGGCGGCTACCCGAAGCAGCGGCTGCCCGCCTCTTTGCGGGTCACCAGGTTCGACATGCATCGAAAACCGCTCCGGGCCGCCAGCAGAGGTCTTGAGACACACGTGAAGACCGTAGCCATGCGCACCAGGGCCGCCAAAGAGGGCGAGAAAGGCGGGCCCCGGGAAGGGGAACCATGAACCGCCGTCCTGCACCTCGTGCGACTCACCGGTTGCGAGCTTGGCTGCCGCGCGCCGCTCATCGAGAGCCCATGCAGCGGCCGCTTGAAGAATCTTGACGGCTTCGCTTCGGTCGCGCGTGTGGAGCTGGATTAGCTTCGTCTCATGGTTTTTGCAGTGGGCGGAATTATGTCGGTTCGCTCGAGACCGTGCCAGCTGTTCGCGCTGAGCTCGCTCGTCGGACGGTACAACTTCCTTCGGAGCACTCGCTCGCTCCCTCGCCTCTAGCCAGCGCCTGAAAATACGTACCGCACCCAACATTCCATCCTGGTAACCCCCTTCCTTCTTTGAGTACTGCGGGTGGCGCTCTGCTCTGGCCACCATCGCCTGCACGGTCCAGAACTTCTTGTACCTCACCATTGGCTGCTCAATGAGGAGCAGGGTTTGCAGTGCTGTCGCTGAGTTCCGGAAGCCACACCCTTTGATGGTTGTGCTGGGCTCCTCGTCTGTGAAAATTCCCCGCGTGCCGGCGGCCGGATCCGCGAAAGCGCCTGTACGATGTCTCCGATCCCAGATCTCCGCCTCGGACGTGCCCATCCTTGCCGGGATACTGGGGCCCGCAACGGTGAAGAAGGGCGCGGATACGAGGATGAGTGCAGGAACTATCAGGAGACCGATATGGCCGATCTTTGTGACTCGCCCGACCGTGTTGACCGGGTGCCAAGTGTACCTTGCCAGACTTGTCCAACTCCGTTACGATTTTTATTTTTGACCGGGTTTCCGAGAGACCTCGATGGTCAAACAGCGGCCAGCAGCACCATCGCACTGTCGCCGTCGCGCACTCACAGCCTTTGGCCAAGACCCTCGAAAAGCAGGGTGGCACGACCTTTGCTGGGCCCCGGATTGAGGCCCTGCTGCAGGCTCCGGGCATCTAATCAGAACGTGTCTCACTTCACAGGGCTTTGCCCTCTGCATCCTCGCAACTGACGCACAGAAACTCGGCGAAACCTAACGACTCGCACTCAAACTCGGTAGCGGCCTCGTGGTGTCTGCACCACACCCTTCATGGGGGAAAGCCCGACGCTCAGCGGCGTCGAATTGCGCCGCTTCAGTCGCATCTCGATCTTCCACGGTGGCACGTCGTTCGGCTGTTTGCGCAACACGCGCACTTCCACAGAGGTGTCCTGTCGCCTCGGATGGGGTTAGCAGCCGGTGACGCAGAAGCGCGGTGGCGCACAGCGGCCCAAGCAGGGGCAGGGGCTGAGTAATCACATGGGGTCCTGTGAGGCGAGGAACGGCGTCCCTCACGGTCATTGCGCGGCAGCTCTCGCCGTTGATGGCATCCAACAGGTCGCCGACCTGCCCCCGCCGACGGACAATGGAGTGAAACTAAAGCCAATTGGGCAATTCGAAGCTCACCAAGTAGAACCAAAGCAAATTACGGCATGTGTCCGCGCAAGGCCTCACACAACTCACGGCTCGTGTGCCTCGCCACTATCACGGCCGTGACTATGGTGCGCATCGTTACCTGGAGACCAGCCTGTGCTGCAGGGCCGTCCGGAGCTAGCTCTTGCACCTCCAGCATCCCTTCAGGCGTGCGCTGAATCTTCATTCCGACCCCCTGCATCCCCCTACGCGTCAGCATCCGCTTCCGCAGGGTCCGACAGGAACGAATCTGCGTTGCTGGAGACGCTGTCGAGTCTTCGCGCACACAGATAAACTGCCCAAGAGCTTTGAGTTGGCTTGCACCGGGCGTGCACGCTCGCCGCGGTAGAGCGTCACTGGAACGAGCACATCGACCTCGGGCTTTTTGATCACGAGGTCGACGAGGGTGTCTGCACAAACATGGAAGATTAGTCTACCACCGAATTTGCTCCATTTAAGCGTGACACCGAGGGACCCAGTGTGAAGAGGGGACCTGGCCGCTCGCAGGCGGGGCCGTGCGGCAGCAAGCCGGGAGTGGTGCGGGTGAAAATCAGAGGACCCGGGAGGACTGTGCGTGCGGGTGCGCGCCTGGCGGGCCGAGGAAATAGCAGAGAACTTCGCCGGGCGCCTTGCCGACAACGTCAACACCAGCGACAGAAACGATGGAATCACCTGGAGCGATGACGCCCGAGGCGGCCGCAGGCCCGTTTGGGACGACCTCCTGCACGATCAGTGACGAGTCGAGCAGGAGGCCCACACCTGTGCTCTTCGACAGGCTCGCGTAGTCTGGGAAGACCTTTCCGATACCTGCAATTTCAGCACAAAGTCATTGCGTGAGATTTCTCTCCTCCTCACTCGCCCGCGCTCTCTATCAAAAAAACTCCCTCCGCCCCTCCCTCCCTCATTTCCGTTCCCTCTTCCTCGCTCTCACCCACCCGCCAACTTCGATGCAGCGTGCCCCCCGAAATCACGTAATGCGTCCCACACTCCTGACCCACCCGCAGTGGTGCCGGGAACGGGTTATGGGTTGTGAGTTCGAGGCAGGGACTCACTATCGACAGTCATTTCAAGGATGCCCTTGTCGGGCCGCACAGGCTTCACCTTCCGCAACTCCTCCAACTCTGTCCTGTGACCCATATGATCAGGGTTTAGCGAGGGAATCGACAGAGAGATATACTCAGCAGGGTCAGAGGCCGTGGGAGGGCTGGTCGCGGACTCGAGCTCAGCAATGCGTGCCACGAGCTCAGCAATGCGTGCCTCGAGCTCAGCAATCCGCGACATGAGCTCCTCCCTCTTTGTTCCCTGAGTTTCGAGTTCAGAAATACGCGACAAGAGTTCTGCAATGCGTTGATCACGCTGCGACATGTGAGCGACCTGAGCCCTTAGCTCAGCTTCTAGCTGAGCAATGCGCTCCCGAAGTCGTGCCGCTTCCCCGCCATGACTCTGCAAGGTGCCCCAGACACGGACTAGCCATGAGCGCCCCCACGGTACGCGGGACAAACGATGCGAGGAGAATACGTATCATTGGGACGCGACTCACCTCCTCCGCCGCAAGTGCGCGTCTCTTCCATTCCTCGCACGCCTTTTCTGCCGCAAGCGCGCGTCTCTTCCAATCGTCACAGTCCTGATGGTTGGCTAGCTCCGCTTCCGCTGCCTGTCTCGCACGCATGCGCAAATAGATGAGTAGGACGAGATTCAAATGAATTGGCAAAGCACACATGTGCGTGTTTGCGTGCATACATGCACTTGCGGAAGAAGGGCGGGACCAAGGCACGGCCTTTGAAGTTCTCCAGATCGGCCATGTTTTTCTCCATCTCCCACTGTGTCCAGAAGTGCCAGAATACAGAGTTTCCGCGCATGATGTGCAACTGCGTGAAATATGCACGCGTGAGTTCGCAGGCCTTTCAACTTTAGATTCGCAGGTCTTGAATTCATGTTTGGCTAACGCGCGCTGGGATCCGAGGGAACTTGTATGACAGGGTACCGTCAACTCGGTGTCCTCGCCATCCACTTCTCTCGTAATGTCAAGCTTGATCTTGGAGCGGCCCTCACCGATCACCATTGCAGCAATATTTGAGTTGTCCACTCCGACGAGCACTTTCCCGTCGATATGGTGAACCTTGTCGTCTATGATTTCATGGAAGGCCACAAGCGTCAGCAAGGTCGGAGTCCAGGAATAGAAAAAACAAAGCGCGCCCTGTGTGGCTGCGCATTCCGGATTTTGCAGCGCATTTACCGAGTTTGATTCGACCATCACGAAACGCTGATCCTCCCTTGGCGATGTTCGTAACAACCGCCTGAACGAAAAAGGGTCAAACCGTGGTTGCGGTGTCTGCGGGTCAGGAGGATAAGGGGCCCCACGTAGGTCGTGTCCTTTTGAGGCTTGTCGAACGCAAGACCCACCTGTGCAGGAAGAAGGAATCAATATTCTGTCACATACCTTGTAATGCTCGTGCGCCGGGGCACAGCACCGCACTCGCGGTGCAATGACCAGCCGCATGTCTGCTGGGCACACAAGAAGCCGTCACAGCGATTGGAAGTAGGATGGGAAGAACACCCCGTGGTTTTCCATGACTGAAAACAGCGAGTCTGCATCGAGGTTCCGTGCGAGGACTAGATTCCTGCGCGACATCGCTGCCAGCCCCTCGTCTCTTGCTCTTCTCTTCTTCTCGGCCGAGATCTGGGCAGAGGAAGAAATACATGGAGCCGAAGGAGAGTCCCTATGAAGTGTCGTGTCCGGTAGCACAGGTTATGGCGCGCTATATTTCCTATGATTGCTCGGTATCGTTCGGATCAACGCTGGCCACGGTCGGGATGGATGGCCCAAGCGCCGCCGACATGAGACTCACAGCGGCGTTCGTGCTCTGTCGTGTCGCATGCTTTGCAGGCCGACCCTTGGTTGCGCCGTCCATGCGTCCCACACACGTCGCTGCGAGGGGTTTGGGCTGTGAAGGGCGCTGGTTAATCCCGCAGACGAGGATTGGCCAGGTAGGAGACTTCTCTGCGCCTTTCCCGGATGGAAATACTACCGACCAAGTTTGTAAGAGATGCATATTGCGTTCCTAAAGATCAATCTGTTTGCTTGAACGGTGATGATGTTCCCTGCTGCCCGCAGCTTCCATCCCCTTCCATTTTCTCGAGCCGAGTGAGCAATGTCGGGACTCTCCGTGCTAGTGGGAGCACGCAGGATGAAGGTTACGCACGCCATGGGAGCGCCAGCAATGAATTTTGTTGCCATGCTTCGTCAATTCTGGCCACAGAGATGGCCCTGACGGCATTGATATCACGCAGGGTGGTTTGACGGAAAGCACACTTTCCTGCTGAACGTTTATATCGAGGACACTGACTGCTTCCAGGTGTGGCTCATCGCTTGTCCATTACCAGCTCCTTTGTTTACAAAGTCATTGCTCGGTATAATCAGGTTGTCTACAACGCCAACTATGCGAAATATTGCGATCGTGCGCGTCAGGCAGCCGTCGGTTTGACACAACTTGCTGAGCTCGAGGTTCAGTGCTCCACTAGCCCCTGCGTGACGGTCCGAGGTTTTGGTACACGCGATTTTCTGACTATCTGGGCTGGCGAGCAGAGTAAGGGTATGCATATGCAATTAGTGCATCTCACGAACCACAAGCTCAAGGCCTCAGCGATTCTTGGCTCAAGCGTGAAGGTGGAGACATGGATTGAGGCGGCTGATCCAAGCACAGGTCTTATCCGCTGGAGGCAAGAAGTCACGGACGCAGACTCGGGTGCTATGTTGTCGACAGCACAGACTCTAACTCGTTTTGTCTCGAAAGACGGCTCAAAGCTGCCAGTCGACAAGTCTACGTTAGCAGTGAAGGCTATCGAAGCTCGAGGATTGGGACACTGGGGAGACTCAGGTCGAAGCCAGCTCTTGCACGAGGGGAAAACCTGCTCTCTTTTATCTGCCAAACTTGATTTCAGAAGTGGTCAGGACGGGAATTCACATCATGCTGAATTTCGAGTGTTTTCAGGAGTGCCGATGGAGGCAGGGTACGAAAAAATTGCAGCCATTGCACAGGGTACACTCCATCGGATCATTGTAATCTCAGACGAAGGATTGAAGGGTCTGGGTACGTGGTATCCCTGAATGACAGTTCTCATGATTTTCAGCTGATGCAGTACGATGCTTCGAGGGAACTGATGTCATGTTCGCCGACGAGTTTGACTCGCGCCACCGTATTTCCGACATCAGGTCGCGCTTTCACTTACCTTGCCGGTTTCCCATTTCTGGCAAAAACGAAACTGAGGTGAGCAATATTCATGAGCACATGATCAATCCTCAGTCAAGGGCTTTTCAAGTCCGGCGTGAAATACCTGTCATTACATGGCAGTGTCTTGCGTACGTTCGAGCGCAACCGAAATGTCGCCCTGGGAGGATCCGAAGGGCTTCGACGAATTCAAGAGGATGGAGTTTTCGTTGTGGTGGTCGGTTTCGCGGATGTTTGCATGGATCTTACGCAGGTACCAATCGCATCTACCGACCAGAGGCACCACGTAACTTGCTACTTCTGCTGAATTGCTCAGCCTAATTATTTCAATTTTTGGCGGCAGAGCCCGGCGCTTGGTTCCACCGTGACACATCGATCTTCGGTGGTGCTAAAAAAGGCAAAGCTAGATTTTCATCAGGAACTGTGGATCCCAGGTGCTCTCACGCCCTTCGCAACCGGCCAGGTCACATGCCTCTCGATCAACAGCAAGACCAAGAGGCTCGCTGCCCCGCCGGAGGTAATCACCCACGGCCCTATCAAGCATGCAGGTGCAGCACTGCCATTTTTCATGTCCCTGACGCGGATCTTTCGCCACTGCAGTGGGTGCTGCAGCGCATCGATGGTGATGACGTTCGGATGGAGAAACGCTAGCCGTCTTGAGCCCCCCTTACGTACTCGACGCTTTCCCCGCAAGAAACAATTTCTTGTACCAGCAAGCTATCTCCTTGATTCATTTGCATGCTCATCTTCTACAAGTGAGCTACTCGCTGCCAAATCAGAAAACGTCCACGCCCTAGATTGGGCGGACCGGGATCCCAGCAGCAGCCACGCCAGCCTTGACCTCTTCAATCCCAACCTCTCTGCGATGGAAGATCCCAGCCGCTAGTCCGGCGTCTGCATCAGTTGCCTTGAAGACATCGACGAAATGCTGCGGATTTCCAGCCCCCGAGCTTGCGATGACCGGGATGCTAACACTCTTTTTCATCTGGCCAATGAGAAAATGGTCGAATCCGCTATTCTGCCCGTCTTTGTCGATGCAGTTCAGCAATATTTCCCCGGCACCAAGGGCTTCGCACGCCCTCGCAAGCTCGAAGGCATCCAGATCGGCTGTTTCGCGTCCCCCCTTCACAGTGCACTGCCACCAGCACAACTTGCCGCCCTCGACCTCCAGCACCGTGTGAGTGGTCTCGCTTGTTGAGTTCACGTATGCTCGCTTGGGGTCCACTGAGATAACAACCGCTTGGCGACCGTACACATTAGAAATTTGTTCGATCGATGACGACCCATCCTTAATCCCATCAGCGCGGTACTTAACTGCGTCACATCCAGCTCACCGCGTGAGAATGGGCCATTTACCGACAGCACCAGGGAAAAGGTGAAAGGTGTATGTACACCAGGACGCATATGATTCACGCACTCGCGGAACCATGGCCATGCTTTTTGGTCGCAGGTAAGGGAGCGGTGCTCACTCGCGGCATAAACGGCATCGCTGCCGATCGACACCTTGTCCGCGCCCGAGCGGAAGTACGCCGATGCAACGTCCAGTGCGGTGTGATCCACTCCTTTACTGTCCTTGTACGCACGAATACCGCCACCGATGCACAGTGGCACGAAAACGTTTTTGCTTGTAAGCTCCAGGACCTGTAGACGCAAATTGTAAAGCAGAATCCTCAAAAAAGCATTTTCTCAGCGCTGCGCACCTCCGCTCACATGGAATCGCAAGCGGACGTAAAACAGAGCCTGTCTGTGGCGAGCAGACCAGGCCACAAGGCCCCTTACACCTAAACCAGATCTACGGACCTAACTATGGTTCGGTTTGATCCTTCTTGGGGACTCTGACCTTGAGCATCGGGTCGTCGACGACTTCACCACGGAAAGATGTGATGTTCAGGAAAGTAACCTCGTCTGCACCGTCTTCGGAGTAGCGTGACGCGAGCTCGACGGGCTTACCCAGGTTGCGCACGTCACCGCCGCCCTCGGACTTCTCGCGGACATCGTACTGATCGCCCTTGGTGACAACAAGGTCGCCGGCGTCGTTCGCGCGCACGTCCAGGCACGCGATGATTCGCTTTGCAAGCTGGGTACGTCCTTCACATGGCGTAGGATTGCATGCTGGAACGTCCGCTGCGGTAGCCATTGCAAGAAACCCAGAGAGCATCGCAAGTCCATTTGCCCCACTCTTTTCAGGATGAAATTGCGAGGCACAGACCTTACCCTTCTGCACAGACGAGATGAAGGTGTTCTCCGCCGAGCCGTAGTCAGTAAGCGAAAGTACCCACTCTTGATTTGCTGATGTCGGCGACGCACGGAAAGAATGCACAAAATAGAATCGGTGGTCCATGCTCTTGAAATTCGCTGCGACACCGCACAGCCAGACGTGTTACGTGAGCTCTCGCATCGGCAGCCGGATATGCGGTGGCGCGCTGCCTACTTTGGAAGATCGAGAATGGGGATCCTGCGCATACCAGTTACAGGCGAGTCGCGCTGAATACGCAGCGAGTTCCAGCCCATGTGCGGCACGCTAACAGATATGTCGTTGAACCTTGCTACTGTGCCGGGAATCACGCCGAGGCCGGCCTTGCCCGGACTTTCCTCAGAGCCCTCGAACAGCGACTGCATGCCCAAGCATATGCCATAGAACGGGCGCCCGGAGTTCACGTACGCCTTCAGCGCGTCGAAGTAGCCCTTCGAGTGAAGATTGTCTATGCAAACCCCAAGCGATCCAACTCCAGGAAAAATGAGGATCTTCGCATTGGCGATGTCGTCAGCGGTCTTGACATCCTGCAGAAGGATGTTCAAGATCTCATCTCACAGTTTAAAGACGCTGAAACATTGCCACGTGCAAAGCGGTACTCGATCACGCTGTGCACATGTCTAACACACTTCTGACATGAGCGAGCGCGAGGAATCGAGCTGGGTGATGGGAATTTGGCAGGTGGTCTGTCGTCTCCTTCGCAGAATTTTATCAGGCGTGACGGACGTCAGGTCACACGCACCAAAATCGCGCGAAAAACTTGATTGAGTTCTTCACAGACCCGGGGAATCCGCTTCATTCCGAAGCAGCTGTCTGATCCTCTTTTTGGGCACGGGCGCCGAGATGGCACTGGGGAGAAGGTGGCCAACCTCGATTTCGCAGCCGACTTTCTCCAGGGCGTTGCGCAGCGAGAGGATGTTCCCTGCGCCGTAGTCTAGAAACGTGACCTTGACCATGGTGGAGAAGGACGCCCCACCCCCGCGCCTGAAAGAAGAGGCCACGTGAACTCACTCCACTTTGCTCATAAGTTGACTTCTTGCAGGATCCGCGATTGCAGTCGGCGATCCGTCTCGTCGGGCGTTGCTCAGGCGAGGGTGCACGGGAAGAAAGGGGGCAGTGGTCTGCAGTCTCGCGAAATTATCGACGGGCTATGTTTCCTTCGTGATTTTTTGCCTGATGTGCCTTCTGCAAGCTGATCTGCAGAGTCACAGGTATAGTTGCACTCGCGACTACTTCATTCTAGAAGGGGGTTCTCTGGCGCAAAGGGGATGATGCATGGCATTCTAGGAGCGGGAAGATAATCGTTGTAGTCGACTCAACCTGTTTCTCAAGGGTTTGAACGCCGAACGATAAACGAATGACTTTCCGGGCACGTCCCGACCTCGATATCGGGTTGCCGGAGGCCATGGTGGTCTCAGCACAGGTCGACACTGCGGAGTCACTGAACAGCCTTCCGAGTTTCAATCTTGGGCACGCAGCGATCATGACACGCCAGCATCATATGAAGCCAGGATCTGTGGGTGAGTTATGTCTGAATGAGGCAAACTCAACTCAAGCGCCCCAAGTTCTACTTGAACTGCTTGGAGAGGATCTTATCCTCCGCTTGTGGCCACCCGCGCGTATCACACTGGGCATGCGCACGAATCGCATGCTGCGATCACTTCTGAAACAGGCCCCTGAGGTGAAGCCCTCAAGGCGCTTGAAAAATTTCCAACTTCGTCTGCCATTGCGATGTTGATTGTGCCAAATGTTGTCACGACGAACCTCTCAGGACCTGCAACTCCGTTTCAGGTTGTACTGATCGCGCATTCAGATGGAGGCGGCCTTAGAGCCAGTGCAACAGGTCACATCTGTACCGAGAAAAGCTTGTCTTTGGGACCGGTGCGCAAGTTCTGCGGGCACCTCCCCTGGGCACAAACTGACATCTTACTCGGAACAGAGTTGATGACGTGGAAAGGTGTATCTATTTCTGCGCCATCATATTCCGCAGGAGTATTCCATGCTGTAATTGAAGCTGTTTCGCTAGGATGGTCGGGTTTATACGAGCTTGACCTTTGCGGAAACAACATCGGAGCCAGCGGCATGCAGAAGCTGCCTGTCCTCCTGCAGAAGTGTAGAGAGCTCTCAACGCTGCGGTGAGTTCATCAGAACCCAGTTTCTCGGATCGAAGTGCATGTAAAAGACCTAGGTCATGCAGAGACCTAGATCATGCAGTACACTTCTAACGCGCGATTTTACACCCGAATCAATCTGATCCGATGGATATTGATTCAGGTTGGATCATAATCACATCACCGACGAAGGGGCGAAGACTCTCGCAGGGGCGCTACATCGAGGCTTCGCCGATCGTATTTCTGTGCTCTCTTTGGCATACAACGGGGTAGGAAATTGAGTGACATTGACCCTAAGAAACGTTTTTAATTAGTTGGGTGGTATGGTTAGACAGATACGGATCAACCTTGGTGCTAAGAGCACTTGTACTGTCGCAGATCTCTTCGGAAGGGGCGGGCGTTCTTGCACAGTCGTTCCCAGATGCCCAGCTCTTATCGCATCTTGACCTTTCTGGTAATGGTTTTTCCGATGAGGGGGTTCGGGTGCTGTGTCTTGCACTCCCGCGGTGCAAGGCACTTTCGGCGCTCCATCTCACGCACAATGAAATCGGTGTTCATGGCGCCAGCTCTCTCGCGCTAATCATTCCTCGATGTTCGATGTTGTCAACTTTGGTACGCTGCCCGCGCTATTTGTGGATTCTTATTCACCGTATCAGCCGTACTGTCAGGTCGATATTGATCGCATACGTTGAAACCTATTTCAGGTTCTGTTCCGGAATCCTTTAGGGTGTGAGTCGCTCCTGCATTTGTCAAAACCAATCGCGCAGCATGATTCGATGACACACCTCGATTTATCGTCGTGCTCTATCGGTAAGTTGCCCACTATGGCCTTCTTTCTGTTGTTCGCACTTTGTTCCGACGGTCGAAACGAGCCTGGGTCAACTTTCTGCCTCCGCAGGTGCGAATGGCGCAGTCACGCTTGCAAAAGCCCTGGCATCCTCGATTCCATTCAGACCCCGCGCTGCGGCACAACTCAGCACTTTCCTTAGCCCATTTTCTGTCGTGTCGCCCATCCTGCCCGCGTACCTACATTCTCCAGGCCTTGGGTCCTTCTTGGAGGAGGATTCCTCCGCTGCGTCGGCGGCCTCGACGCCAATGCATTTGGAAGGCAGAGATCTTCCTTCCAACTACCCCCAGGATCATAATCTCAGCGTCCCAGCTATGAATGCTGGACTTCGAAGGTTGGATCTTCGGAACAATGCAATTGGTCTAAAAGGTGGGGCCATTGCTTCGCAGCCGACTTTTGTGCCATAATCGATTGATTCAATGATTGCCCGGTTGCTGACGCGGCCCTCATTCAGGGGCGGCGGCACTCTCGGGGGCCTTAACATGCCTGCAAAATCTAGCTTTTCTGGACCTGAGCCGCAATCTTCTTGGTGACGAGGGACTGGCGCTCCTTGCACCTGGGCTGCGTCTCTGCCCTGTGCTCAAGTACCTCGCGCTCGGTATCAACGATCTCACCGACATGTCCTGCACCTCTCTCGCCTCGGCAAATGCAGCAGACGCTGGACGATGTGGGGATGGCGGCCTGCCAAGACGACTCGAAACTTTTATTCTGGCGAGAAACACAATAGGTGACTTGGGAGCGGAGCGGCTGTCGCTCGCATTGCGTCAGTCTCGATCAATCTCCAGTCTGGACTTGCGCTGGAATCGCGTCGGACCCAGGGGTGGTGTGGCATTAGCGGTGGGCCTTCTTGACTTTGGAAGGCAAATCACTTCGCTTTACCTGTCTTCCAACCGCCTACTGGCTGCAGGAGCTTCAGCGCTCGCAAAGGCGTTGGTGCTTGGAGCGTGCCCAAGTCTCTGTCACCTTTCGTTACGTCAGAATTCTATCGGTTGTGTGGGGGCCAAGGCGATATCGCAGGCATTTCCTCATGTGTCCTTTCTATCTTCGATTGATTTCAGCTGCAATCGTATCAAAGATGAGGGAGCATGTGCAATCGCTACAGCCGTTTCCGGTCTACACCCTCGTGCTCCGCTCTCTCGCATGGAACTTCGGTACGATTCGCACCACCCAAAGCCCTTCCTGAGAGTTAGCGTTTTGATCCCACAGGCTGTAATGCAATATGTTCTCAACCCCCCCCTTGCGAAAAACAGTGAAAATGCAATCGGAAATGCTGGGGCGCGTGCAATCGCCGAAGCTGCTACAAATCTGGCGTCGCTGGAACTGCTCGAGATGTGCTACAACCGCGTAGGTCAGGAGGGGTTGTCCGCCCTTCTTGCTGTGCAAGTATCTGCTCAGCGCAGAGGAATTCCAGTTCCAGAAATTACCGTTTCCAAACAAATGGGGGCGCTACTTTCACCAGCCGATTTCAATGTCGAAGAGCAGCTTTCGCTTTTCACTCACAAGCTCGCAGTCCAGCTCGGCTTTAGAAGGTTGGACGACGGTGTTGCTCATGAAGAAGTGCTGAACACATCCCCAGAAGGAGAAATCGAGCCATCATCGCGCCAGATTCAGCCTGAATTGGCTGCCAGTGCGGTTCAATTCAGAAGGAACGCGGTCGAGCTTGGCAACAAGTGCAAACTAAACAACAGGGCTCTCGCTTCAGGGAACTTCGCCATTGCTTTCATCATCATATTTGTCGTCGCAGGAGCTTGTTATTTACGGGTTGACTGGACCATGAGTTGGTATGCCAGGCCAGATGCGGTAGACACGAGTGCTTGGAAGCTATTCTTGAAATGGTGGGGGGCTGGAACGCCCTCAGATGGGGATTGGTTGACGCCTATGCTGACTTCGAAAACCTGGATGGGCTGACACTTGAGGTTGCGTGTGTTTCGCATGTGGAAATCTGCTAAGTATCATGCAACGAGTTCCAGATTGAAATAGAAAGCTGCATCTGTATTCACTATACAAGTTCTGCCTACTTGCCGCCGCCTTTGCCACGCTGCTGCTTCTTCTTTATCCACGCCTTGGTTGTCTTTTCTCCAACTCCCTCCTTGAGTTTGCTCTTCACGCGGAAAGACCCACGCACCATGAGATAAGGCTTGTTCTTCGCCGCCTGGTCGTTGCGTAGACCGCCTGCTTGGCGCTTCCGCTCGTGCTTGCCCTTCCAGATGTCCTCACGGCCCTCACGACCAGCCATGATCGACTCCAGCCGCTGAGTTTTGTCAAGGCGACGCTTCTTGTGCATCCCAAGCAGATCGTCCGCCCCAAGCCTGCTCCGCACCTGCAATGACTCCGAATCTGGTCCTGCACGGCGCTTGCCCCCAAGCCGCTCGTCCAGCTCGTCCTTGGTGCGTTCCTTGCGAATTTTCTCGAACTCTTCTGCTGTCAGCGGGCGAAGTGCATCGAGACGCATCAACGATGGATCCACACCTTCACTAGATTTCGAGCCACCTGCACCTACGCTTCCATTTGCTTTCTTCGTCTTGCCCTCCTCATCCTCCTCATCCTCCTCATCCTCCTCATCCTCCTCATCCTCGCCGTCCTCTTCGCTGCTCTTTTCCTCGTCTGAACCGACTTCAGCCCCATCGTCACCCGACCCTTCATCCAAATCTTCTTCTTCATCTTCTGCTTCGTCGTCATCGCTGCTGGCTTCCTCCATATCCATTGCCCGTACCTCATTTACCCCAAATCGAACTCGCCCATTCGCGCGCCCTGTGCTCTCATCGTCGCTCTCCGAATCAGATTCGTCAGAAGACGGACGCTCCAGCAGCTCTAGGCCCTGAACACCCTCACTGAATGATTGCTTTCCGTACTCATGCTTCTTATTCGTGTCATGCACACGTCCGCGGTCTTTCTTCTCGAGCATTTCGGAGTCGACTTGCCGAAACAACCCAAGAAGAGAGCGAGCAGCCATCACCACACCCTTATCCTTGCTCTTCTTGTACATGACCAGGTCTTTCAGCAAGTCTGCTTCCATAGCGAGCGGCTGTCGCATACAGATCTCTCGGACTGAGTTCAGGCCTATCGCGATTACCTCCTCCTGGCGGCCATCCGTAATGAAGTGGTTCGCAATCGTGCGGATGAGCGGCTCGACCACGTCCGGCGGAACAAGCTCATGCACGGCTTGCGCCGCATACGAAAGGATATGGGTGACCTTCGGCTGGTGTGGCTGCATGTACTTCTGAACGAAGGGATAGAAGTTTAGCACGAGGAGTTCGTGCGTCGCGATCACACGAGAGACGAGCGCCATCATTAGCAGCTTGACCTCAAACTTGTCAGTGCTCTTACGGAGTAGCGCAAGGAGCCTTTCAGTGAAGCCCTGTGGGTCGTCCAACATTTGTAGCGCCGCAAAAGTCACCAGTCCGTCACCCTTCTTGCCGTTCTTTCCCTTTTTCAATTTCTCGAGAGCGCGACGAGCTTGCAGAAGGCGCTTTCGCGAGCGCTTCGAGTGCAGCTTCGCCTGGGGCTTGCCCTTGGCGTCCTGGTTCCCCGCAGCCTTGTGCAAATCATTTGCGTCCAACCCCATATCGTCGTCAGAGTCCTCACCCTCGCGCGCAGACTGCTGGTCGTCGACACCCAGAAAGAAGTTGATGGCAGTCGCGCGCACCTTGCTCTCGGGCGAGAAGCACGCCGAGGCAATCACGTTTACCGACTTGCGGTCTTCCCAGATCTTTTTCTTGTACAGTTTCACCAACACGTCGAGCGATGACTTCGCGGCAGAACCATTCCGATCCGAGAGCATCTTGAAAAGAAAGTTCTGCAGATCCTTGTTAGTCCGGTTGTCGACCTTGCCGGTGTTCAGGTTCTTAATGTCTGACACGATATGAGCACTCAGTTGTGCACGCAGCTTCTTGTCCTGGCATCTGAACATCTGGAAGAAGAGCTGATTCACGGGTACCGGGGGCAGGATGTTTCTGTTACGCATCATGATGACACATGACGCGAACTCTTTGCGCATGCGTGGGTCCATCACGAGGTGGTGCTCTTCAAGCAGCGCAACAAGCTGCTGGGGAAATTCACGTAGGTCCTTGGAGTAGACAGGAGCTACGTGACTCAATAGGATTACTGAGTCTGTCAGTTCTTGCGAGGCTCGCGCAGGGCGAGTTCGGAAGATCTCCAGGTTCGCCTCATAGTGGCGCAGCTGGAGGTGCAACTGATCGACGTAGGCCTTCGGGTCCTTTTTCATGCACCCACGTAGCGTCTGCAACTCGGAGGCGGACATGATTCAGCCTGGAACCTGTGCGTTTCGGCGCTCGAGCCCCGCGAAACGCCCTGCCTTGCCGCCTCCCCCGAATTTCGTTGTGCTCACGTGAAGTGAGTGTCGTCGACCTACGCCCAAAAGTCAACATTTTACTCTATCGCCTGGGAACTTCGACAAGAAACGCGCCGTGGAAATCCACGGCGGGATGAGCGCACACAAGTGGCCGCCATTTGGCGCGTTGGTACCACTGGTCGCAGTACTGTTCATTTCGTCGGGTACTCTCATCAACTCCGAACTTCCGCAGACCTGCGTGATCTCAGGGCTCGATGTATTTACAGAAGAGGACAGCTCGAGCGGGGGCTTCGTAATGACGCTGGAGTACAACGTAGCGCTCCTACCTGGTGCGCCTCACAACATCGATACAGTGGTTCTTGCAAACGGTGAGCTGCTGGGATATCAATCGGGCAAAGGAAGACACAAGCTTGCAGCGTTTGGTCTCCCGCGCGGATTCTATCATCTGGTGGTCGTCTGCCTTCCCTCAGGCGCAGACCCTCCCGAGCACGACTCAGAAAGCTCCACTGTGTGTAGCTCTAAATGACATTCCCTAAGGCTCCGGGTGCAGACACTGACATATCTCCGTCTTCACTACATCGCTGCGTCTCGAACGAGGGTTCCGTTGGGATGACGACCGCAGAAAGCACTCTCCTCAGTAGCCCGGAAGACGTTGACTGCCCCCACATTGCCGGAGTGACCTCCGGCAAAGTAACACTTATTGAACACGTGCATCTTGCTCAAGCGATTCTTCCAGACGTGCTTGAAATGGCAATCGGCCAAGGAGACGACGTTCCTTCTCCGCGGGGGCGGGACCTGCGTCCGACAGGGCTTGTGGAGGAGAACAGGTATCTGGTCAGCGAGGACGCCACGACGCTGTCAGACCTCGTGCTCTGCTCTGGAGGTCGCACCGTCGCCTTTGTGTCGCCCCTTGCTGACCCCGTTGAGCACTTGGCTTCCATCCGCTCCTCGGTGTGGACCTGTGAGTTCCTTGTCGAGGAGGACCATGGCCACGCGGGCCCAGGGCAGGGTGGCGCCGCAGCAATAGAGGGACGGTGTGCTCTCGCCACTGATGAGCTGCATTCCTTTCGTGTGACCTGTCCGGTCGACCCAATCCCTATGTCCTGTCTGCAGTCTGCCCACCACAGAATTGATTGCGCTCGAACAGAGTGCTGGGCTTGCGCTCTTGCCATCATCATCTCTCCCCGTTCCCTTCCTCCGGGAGGCGCCGCACTCCTCAAGAGTCGGCATTGAACTTTCATTTTGTCCTGCTTCCCCGTGATACCTGCATGATCTTTTCCAACCCCGCTCGGAGTGTGCCAGCTGATTGGGAGAGGCTGCGGGATAGGTACCGCAACATCTGCGATCCTCAGCGCGGCGCGGCGCGCTGCTGGCCCGCATTCTTCGAGACGGCCATTCAATCATCATAGAGAGCGAAATTGTGTCACGGGGTTTAGGAGAGGAGTTGCAGGATGGGACCGCTGTTCAGCACGGGTTCAGACGTGTTGCTCCCACGTGGGCGCCCGGCATCGCCTCTACTTCAGAGGACATGACAGAGCCAGACTCCGCGCTGCAGCTGGGAGAGACTACGCGTGTCGAAGTCTGCGCCATGGTCCGAAATGAGGGGCGCTTTCTTGTGGAATGGGTCGAATATCACCTTATGATTGGTGTTCATCATATAACCTTGTACCTCCACCTCACCTCGGACGAGTGAGCGCCCGCCTTCATCAGTGGCAATTGCAGGGAAATGGTCTGATTGGCTTTGATCACTTTCATTCTGTTTTAAGAAGCTGTCATCATCGCAGATCACCCGAGCTACTTCGTGCGTATCTTGAGCGAGGAGTTGTGACCTTGCGGGCTTGGGATTTCAATTGGCATCCATCCTTCATTGTTGCTCAGTCACACGCGCTAAATGACTGCGTGCTTCGTCGCGGTGCAAAAGGCACTCCGGTAAGACTCTTCTTCCTCTTTTCGTACTTTCAATGATCAATAAATTCACGGCCAGGTCAATCATCGCAGGTCTGGGTTGCGATGTTGGATGTTGATGAATTCCTTGTCCCAGTATCTGCACTTCTGGCCCCGTCGACCAGAGGAATTGGGAAGGATGAGATAATGACTTGGGAATCGCTCCGGGCTTGGCTTGAAGGATCTCTCGGACGGTGTTTTGGGAATACGAGCGTGGAGTATGGGCGATGGGAAAGCATCCACAATTCGCTGGTTGCTTCTGAATCAGAGAGGCAGCACGGATCGGATGGTCCGGTCAGCAGTGTACGTTTGAGCTGGTTGGAGTTTTCCCGAGGGGCAGAGGAGAACTCCGATTCAGAAAATATGTCGATGCTGACTGTGGAACAAACACGGGTACTTTCCCAGCAGATGAGGACACGAGGCCAGAGTTGTGCCTCTCATCACGTTTCGCCCTTGCGCAGACGCATTCTACCAGGTTCAAGCCTGAGGGACAATGGCTCCTTCATGATCAGACCAACGGAAAAGTTATCTCCCTCCGCCTACGGGCAGCCTCCTGCTTGGTCTTTTTATCAGGCCATCACGTTCAGCGGGTGCTCCGTCCTTGCGCAGATCGTGGTCCGTGCGGACCTCGGGCCTCACATAGACTATTCTGGACACTCTGTAACACTTACCACGGGCAAACCTGATGCTGCAAATCCATCGGTAGCTCCCTCGGCCGGGACTGGCTTTCCCTGAATTAATGTTCTCGTGTCAAATTCAATTTAACAATGACATTGGTGCATCTTCTGCAGAGCCTCTTCGTTGCCCACTTCATTTCTCGCTCTCGGTGGCTGACACCCTAACCATGCCCTGGACAATTGGCTAGCTTGTGTGCTTGCCATGCGCGCCAGGACATGGTGTGATTTATCAGTAAGTAACGGCAAGATCGACCCGAGTTGATTTTTCACCACGCGATGTAGGTCTTACCGGATTGCCGATCCACGGCATGCCTCTGTTGCTGCTGCACGACGTTTGCAGGCAGAGCGGGGGGTAACGAGATGGAGAGACTCGCCTCTTTGTCTACTCGGAGCAGTTCTCAGGCTCAGGTTAGCGGGTTCGGGGGTGAAAGGTTTCGATGCTGCAATGCGAGAGGTACAAGATTGCGAAAATGCCGGTTGGCCTGGCGAGTTTCCTGACAAAACGTTGTACTCTGCTCTTGCAAGTTAAGCTGTGTCATGAGGTATTAAATGGACCAGGATGTCCCGTTTCTCACGTGCCATGCCTCGATCGCTCAGCATGCTGTAGCGACTCGTCGGAATAAGAGACTATAAATATTCACGCATGTACAAGCATCCGCCAGTCGATACGCCGTCACTGCCATGTCGGTTAATCCATCATGCCGTGCTCCACATGACAGCGAAAACCATGATCAAGAAGACGCCCGTGCATTGCAGCCCACGAATACGTCTGTGATTCACGTTCTCCTGACGTGCAAAAGCCGAAAGCAAAATGCCAACCTGGGCCTCCTACATGTCAGACACAGGCATTTCTCATCAGCATTGAACCAGCAGGCACGACAACATACCAGAGTGAGGAGACCCGACGGGATGTAGGCTGCTGTAAATGGCTTCGGAAACACGGCAAATGACAGAGCCAAAGTAAGGACTTTCCTGAAAGTGGTGAGGCGTGTCAATTTTCAGGTTGAAAATGCTGCATGTGTAGCAAGCTGGATGAGCTGATTTGTGAAAAACACCTGCAAGATGTAACAGTCACCGCGACAACACCCTGCATTCGGCGCAAGTGAGTTTTAACTCGAAATTGGAATGCGGGCGCGGTGTCGAGGGATTCACAGCCTAGTAGTCCCAAATGGCTTTTCATAGAGAGTTGTGGGACCGCACTCCAAATCGTTGGACAAGGGCGAGATAGAAAGACACAGACAAGTACTGGGCTATCGCCATTGCAAAGATACGCCATCCCATGTAAGGTTCCTTCCAAATAATGGCTGCTGCTGTCGAGAACTCGCCCGTCATGAATATGATGATGAACACCTACGAAACACACGGGCGTGCTTTAAGCGAACGAGACACACTGCTAGAAATTTGAAAGCATGAAACGAAAAACATGTTTCCGAGAGTCACCCAAGCAGCGCCCATCATGTTCGATGCGAACATCATTTGCTGCTTTGGGCAGTTCAACTGCCGCAAGAGACGCTCCTGCAGGTTGGTACCCACCGCGTCCCCTGTCGCGGCCCGGCATCACATGACAGACAGGTCTTGATTGCTGGGCAGGTGCACATGGTGTCTTAGAAATTTGGGGTTATCACCCAAGACCGCAATTATTAGCAGCGACACACCGAAGGTGCTGAATTTCGGCGAGACTGTGGAGTCAACAAGGGTGAATCCGGCCACACCCAGCCAGATCATGACTGCTGCTGTGTACTCGGCGAGTGTATAGGTCCGACGCAAGAGCAAAAGCCCCAGTCCCATGGTCGGGATCAGCTTTGAAGACTTGATAACAACCTGATCGCACCGCCTTAGGTCGCCAGGGTCAAGTCACACTGCACAGTGGCGCTGTCTTCGCAGCGTGCAGTGATACCCAAAGATGGTGTATTACGTTCCGGTGTTCAGGACACGGACGAACCTTGACTGGAAAGTTGATGTAAGATAGCGCTGCGGTGCCGCACGATTGCTGTAGTGCCAGGACGACGGTGAGGGGGACATAGCTCGCCCATTTTGTCTGCAAACATCCTCTCAATCAGCGACCCTGTTATTCCCACGCATTTCCAGAGCTGGCAAGATACGGGAGGAGCAAATACCTTCCGAATCTCATCGTGTTTCCCCTGCACTGCCATGGTGAATATTGGAGATACTGCCATTACAAGCATCCCGCACAGGGTCATGAATGCGCCGTGGTGCCAGTCCGGGTGACGGAAGATCAGCTCTTGTAGAAACTCAAAGAGCATCGCTGTTGATGTAAGGCCTATGACCGCGATGGAGAATTGCATCCAGACAGGTCCCTTGATCTCCTTTCCCATGACTGACATGAAGCGATCCTGGAACCACCATGCCGGCAATCAAACATTGCAAGTGATCGCTAGGGGTCTGAACAGAAACATGATTCTTCCAATGCCACCTGCTTTGCTACTGTGCTCATCCTGGCTTCGCCACGAGGACTGCCGGCGAAGTCCCACGAATGATCCCTGGTCGGTTTTGTCGTATCCGTAGAACCACGACTGTGAGCCACCAGCTCACTTTCATCATCGTCCTCAAATTCCTGCTGGCCGATCAGGGCTGGTCAGCTTCTCACGAATGGAGTGCAGACAGTCTTCCCAGGGTGAACGATGTGGGCTCAGGAGCGACGCACCCCGAAGGCCTCGCCGTAAGGATCCAGAAGCCGAACTTCCTCAGGCGTTCGCATGTTCGCCCTTCTAGCACCGCGAAACCTTTGATCTACCGGTCCGTCTACAGGTCAAAGAAAATGGCTCCGATGGTCAACCGCTGTCTCTCTCTGTGCGGCTCGCAGCACCACACCCGTCTATCAACATAGATAAGAGCAGTTGCTAGATTGCTAGATGTCGATGCCCGTGTCTACACCACCCTCTCGCAAGGTCCAGTCTGGCATCCAGATCTCTCCGCTGGTTCCGCCCTCCGGAGGAAGGCAAAATACGTTTGTGTTTTGTTATCCTCCCAGCTCCCTAGATTTTCAACATCTCGCACATCCGAGCCGCGTGCCCCCACCATGACAACCGGCCCGGAGCCCCTTACCCGAGGCTGCAGGGCAGAGCACGGCTCTCCCCGCGCCTCCCCTGCACCGTTGGCGCCATCCTGCTACCAACTTCGACCAGAACGCTGCAGCGGAAGTCAAAGTTGCAGCCTCCGCGCCGTTGCCTTACTTGGCCTGCCGAGGCAGGCGTCAGCGATGCGGAATGTCCCCTTCGGCAGAGTGCGATACCCGTCTGTAGCTCGGCCGATCGGCAGCTAGCTCTGCGGCTAGTCAATTAGCACTCCAGTGACAGCAGCCCTCTGAAGACTGCTGTGCACTATCCTCATACTGAACAATGTGCCTGCAATCCGATCCGGCCGTTTCTGCGTCATCGGAGGGGGCGGTGCCACCTGCGGGTGGGCAGCGAGATACGCCACAGCCTGCTCCACAGTCTGGATCTTCTCCGCTTCTGCGTCCGGGATCTCGATCGCAAATTCATCTTCAAACGCCATGACAATCTGAGAGGTAGAAGGCGCCGTGTTAGGCCCCACCCCGCCCGATCGGTGCTGATATTCGATCGAGAGCAAGCAGGCATCTGAGGGCATCAGGATCCCGTCTCATAGTTGAGAACCACCCCAGGCACTCCTCACCAGCAGCTCCTCAACTGTTCGAGTCACCTATGGTGTGCCACTAGAAACAAACCGCTTTGGCGCACAGCTAGTGCATGCACTATACACAAATTTTGGGGGCTGCCCGGATGAGGGACAGGGAACAGCTGCACCGCAGATCTAACGCCACAAAAACCGGGTGCTGCTGACTGCGAGATGCAGCCTCATCAAAACTGTGAAAAGCCCCTGGGGCTCATACGCTGCTGTCAACAGCATAATTCACGGGTGCCCGCGGACATGCCCCTGCTAGCGTGGGCACCGTCGTCCCACTGGTCCGGGTCCCGGGCTGCGGGCTGTGGGAGGCGGCTGCTATCGGCTATAGCGAAGCCGGGGCACTGCAAACATGAAGGGCGCACCTCGACGGTGTCGAGCGAGTCAAGCCCCAGGTCGTTCATGAAATGGCTGGTCGGCGAAACCTTCGCAGGGTCCACGTTCTGGAAGTTTTTGACGACGGTCGTCACCCGCTCCAGCACCTCCTCCTTCGGGAGGAAACCGCCCGACGCAAAGGAACGTGCCCAAAGGGCAGGGACGAGGTTGCGGCGCACGACAGCGTTGGAGTGCGGAGCGATGCGGTTCGCTGCGGCGACGATCGTCTGCCTGGCGGAGTTGCGGAAGAGCTTCAGGGAGGACGACATGGCGGATCCACTGGGGTCGATCTTTGCCTTTTTTCCGCTGTCCATCGGGGTTCAGTCAACATTTACTTTTTACTTTACCGCAGGCATTTACATACTCTAAAGAGGGGTGGACCGTTTGTGTCCATTCCACTTGTGCCCATCTCAGGGCCCGACAGCCCAGACTCTGACCGGCCTGACCCGCGAGGCCTGCACTGCACTTGCAGCCAACCGCTCTACCCCCCCCCCGCTGGCAACGCGACCAGGACGACCAAAGAGTTGCCTTCGGAATGGTAAGGGTGCGAACGCAGACGGGACGGTCGAACGTAGCGGGTGGAGCAAGGTGGGTTCCATGGATCCGATGTGCATAGGCGCGTCGCTGCAGGCGTTGGCCACAAATGATGGGTGGCTTGATATCACGCTGCATCAGTATACCAATGGGAGGTGCTTGTGAGCAGGTCGGCTTCGCGAACAGGGCAGACGCAAGCGCGCGAGCAGAATGGCTCGAGACACCCGCCCCGCCCGCACTCTGTGGCTGGGGGGCAGTCCTTACCCTCCAACGCTAGCCGTGGGGAAATGCTTGCGGTCCCACAGACCCCGGATGTAGGTACTCAATCTCGTACCGTTGGTGAAATCGAGCACGGTGGCTCACGGCTTTCCACGAGGTCGCGGAAGCCTCTCCCATCGTTTCCGGAGAGCCCGAGAACGGAAATCTATCGAGAATCACGCGCCGATGAAAACCTCGAAAGGAATATGGATGCTCTCAAACGGTACTTTATGCACCAGGGCTGTGGGCTTGCGTCTGGCGTGATACGCCCGAAACGGTTCCCTGCTTCACTGCTGTGTGATCGCTCTGTGAATGGTGCCGCGTGGTCCTCCTCTTGCAAGAGGACCCTGCCGAACCGAATCGAATGCTTAATGACCCGCTCGCCTCTAGGTGCCGACACAAGCTAAACGTTTACAGGGGGGGGGCAAAAAGGTTTTTCATGAGCTGGAGTAACGATCGTGACAGCCAGCTGGATCGGGATGAACTGCGTGCGGGGTTTGATTCGATGGAGCTCGGGTTCGACGATGACCAGGTGAACTTCTTGGTGCGGGCCTTTGATATCGACAAGTCGAATTCAGTGGACTTTGCTGAGTTTTGCAAGACCATGGATCTCACGGACAACGAACTCGTCTCGACGGTGTGCAACGAGTCGTTGAATGCAAGGCCAAAATGGATGCTCCCAGACTGCTGGCACTACACCACCGCAGACCATCGCAAGATTGACGAGATGAAACGTGAAATGCAGCAGCGCCTGCATCTGACCTATGGCTCTGATCCGACAGCGATGCGCCGCGCATTCCTTCTCATGGACCGGCAACGCTGCGGGATGGTAACTCGCGAAGATCTCATCCGATCTTTTTCAGACCTTGGCATGAAGGTCCCCGCCAGGGACGTGGAAATGTTTCTCTCGGCGGTTGCAGACAAGCGCGAGGAAGGTGGCATTCGCTACCACTCTTTTCTCCGCTTCTTTGAACCGGGTCCGGTCGGCAGCTTCAACCCATTCAAGCCCGACGAGCCGATCGATGGCTCGCGGCCCGGAGCATCTAAGTCCGCTGAGGAGGACGTCGAGGGCGTCCGGGACTACTGGCACGGATCCTTTGGTCGCGACAAGCGCTACCGTGCCATTTTTCCGAAACTCTTCGGCGGCGCGGTGCGGCATTCGGCTATCCCCCCCGACTTCAGCGGCAACCGCGACACGGCGCACTTCTACGACTGGAAGGAGCAGGGGAAGATCGTCGGCGGGAACCTGAACCGCATGCCCGCAAAGCGCCCGCTGCCGACGCGTGGCCTCGGCACATCAACGCAAGCCTCATCCGCTGATTCGTGCCAACAGAGTGCGCTGTTGGCCGCGCCCGAGCGAGCACGGGCACCACAGATTACTATGGCGCATCCGCGTAAGAACCGCGAGACACTGCTGCGTGAGCGACAGGAGCGGTTCCAAGTCCGCCGCGCGGAGCTGCTCGAAGCTCCTTCAGCCAGTCCGCCCGGCGCCGGATCCTCTGGGGTAGGTCTGGTCTAGGTATTTAGTTGGACGGGGGGCAGCGTGAAGACGAGTTTGGCCAGGCAGCAGGGTGGCGATGAGTCTCTTCCTATACATATTCACAGCGCAGAACCTACAGGCTACAGGCTACAGACTCCTCAGACTTCCCAATCACAATTCACAGCTTCGTCTTGAGAAACTTGTGGTTCATCATTCCTCCCGCAGAGAGCCGGCTGCAACGAAAAGGCGGTCAGCTTGCGCGAGCAGAAACTTGTTTCGACCTCAACCCATCTGATGCGGAAAGCGCAGATCAACACGATCCTGCAGGCAGGCTTGGCTAATGCAAAATGTGAAATGAGGAGAAGAGTCATACTCATTCAAAGACGGAGTGGAGCTGTTCTCGAGAAGATCGTAAAGATCTGGAAATTTCTCCTTGTATATCTGCAGTGCAGCCCCGGCCTCAGTGCCACGAGACTCGGAAAGCATGCATGACATGTCTGGTCGTTCGGCAAGAAGGAATTCAGACCTGAAATCTTGGTTCGAACAGGGGATTTAAGGAATTTACACATCGGTCACGATCCTGGTCCGATTTGCTCGCATCTTTCCTCCAGTTGTTGCTGGGGCGGCAAAAATATCAGCTCGTGATGTACAAGCGCTGTTCACTTCATTTGTGGAATTGTGCACTCCCGTAGGCTGGTTCGATGAATGCAGGGGAGGGGAATGAACAGTGAAAAGAAGATGGATGATCCGTCTATGTTAATGACTCTATCATCAACATATTTTTTGACGTATGTCTTGACCTGCACCACCAGATTTTTAGGTTCAACACGGTCATGGCTTCAAGGTCTTCGCTGTCATTTCACTGTCACTCCTACGCAGGCATCCTGAGGACCCAAATCTTTGGTGTGTGCATCAGACCAGGTCGAAAAAAATTGCGTGCATTCTCGTCTCGCCGGATTTCATAGCAAGCACCTGGGGAACCTCGCACATGATTCGATGCGCAAAATCAGGCCAGGCTAGCTGATCAACAGAGGGTAGCTATACCGCGAGGATTGGGAGGAGGGTTTACCACCACCGCAAGACTCCAGATGTCAGCTTTTTTCATGTTTTCAAATTCTTCCTTTGCCCATTTCTCGAGATCATTGAGTTCTCTACGTCTGGCGATGAGATACACTTCTGGAGCCTGCCATGGAGCTCACAACACTCACAAGCTATGCGGTGGCAACAATGTTCCACAGAGAGTCATCAATCTAGCCAACAGAAGCATTTTCGGCAGGTCCGATTGCAAAGTTTTTGCATGTGATGCACTGTCGAGCAATCTTACCTGGTAGCCAAAAGTGCCCACCCATGCACCTTTAAAATTTTTCAGGTCACCACGACAAGCCTCTCCGAAATCCCCTAGCTTGCACTGGTACCGATTTTGATTCGAGATTTGAATCATCACATTCTGCGGCTGACACGATGATCCAGCAGTTAGTGATGTGTTTGCAGGTCAAGACAATCTGCGCTGTGATGTCGCATATCGGAGCATTGCAAACTTTGGCCGAATACCCAAATCTCTGCTTGTTCCACAAATGCATTGTCTCTCAAATCGGCTGAAAGTGCCTCTCAAGTGCTGCCATGTAAGGAATGGAGATCAACCTTGATGTCGCAGTGGACGACCTGCTCTCTGTGTATGTAATCCACCGCGCTCGCAAGCTGCTGAGTGTATGTCCGCACCTGATTTGATGGGGAGACGTTCGCCGCACTAATCTGTCAGCTCGAATGATGCAAGGGCTCTGTGCTCTGCGGGCCTTGTTTTCCCGCGGGCGTGTGCATGCCACTCAGCGCGCATGCTTCCGAAATACAAGGTGGGTATACCAGGTCCAGCGGCATCCCAGAATCCATTGCACCCGAGCCAGCATGCGTCTTGTATGACTCGATGTGCACTTGCAGCGATCCTGCCAGGTCGCTGTGCAGTTAGAATTGAGACCCCTAACCAAATTGTATTGCGGACGATCTAGGTCCAAACAGGTACCTCCAGAGCAGTACTCGACGATGATGAAGTTTTGTTCGACATTGGCATCAATCAGGGGAAGCACGCAATCATGTTCAAATCCTCTCATCGCATCCACCTCCTGCTTGATTTTTTCCGGCTTCTCTTTTCGTTTAAGCTCCTTGAGCGCAAATGTTTTCATCGACCTCCGCGTCTGGATCAACACCACATCCCCAATGGCTCCTCCACCAAGACTCATAACCTTTCACCGCGCACCACTCTTAGAACCTTTTTTCAAAGCGTTCGAGATCTTGCTTTTTGAACTCGCATGTGGGTAATTCGAACCTTGATCCAATCCTTGATCTCCGCCTCGTACGCTCCTGCGACCTTGATCCGATCAAGGCGCTGGCTCATCTGCTCCAAGCGCCATGACTCTCTGGGAGCATCGTTTCTCCTCTGCAAGACTCACTGAGTTCAGAGCAGTGTCATGCCAAATTCCAAATCGAGACTTCAACAGTGCACGCACCTCCTGCTTCTCTGCAAGATACATTTGTTTCAACTTATATAGCAGCTCCTCCTCGATTTGATCTACTGTCTTCTTCCCCACGCTTTGTCTGCTCCCTGCTGCTGCTGATGTCGTGTCGTGACCAGTCCCATTGTCCAATGTGGCCGAGGAGCGAAGGAGGGTCGACTTCGAGTCCATCCGAGTGAGCGGAGCGAGTGGCAGGACATGGATCGCTTTGAGCGCAACCAGGAGCTTTGTCTCTTCCTCCAGTATCGCCTTTTCCTCAGCGTCGAGGAGCACCTCCCTCGCAGCCGCAAGCAGCTCCAGGTGCTCGTCAAACTTCCACCGAAGACTCGCACTGTCTTGGCCAGGCTGGAGTGGCACATCACGCCTGAACTCAGCGATGACCTTTTTCAGGATCTCGAGCGGCATTCTCTCAAGCTCATCAACACGCAGACCGATGTCCGGCAGGTTCATTCCAACGTCGACCTCATCCAACTCCCGCAGATGATTCTCTCGCAGGACCCCCACGTATTTCTTGACCTTCGAATGAATTCGAATCAAAAGCATGTCTCCGACCTAAAGCGTGAAACACAGTAGCAGACCGTGCAATCGCACATAGGTGCAAATGAAAAATTTGTCATGCTGGTACACTCAAAGGCGAGGGCGAAAACCCGGTTGAGAAGTGTCGTGAAGCTCTGCGCGAGCAGGTTAGATCGATTCCGGTTGACATAAGGCCCATGTTCAGGGTCATCTGGGTTTTGCTGCACGAGGATCGAGAGCTGCCTGAGTAGTAGAAGATTTTTCTGCCGCTCTAACCACTGCGCTGCCGCCAACCTGCAGTCACCCGCCCCCATGAAATCAGAATTGCAGGTGATGGGTCGCAGAGCAATGCGATCGGCAGCCTCCGCGCATCTCTATCGCAAGATGGGCCAGTACCACTCTCGCGCAGCGGCATGCCAAGCTTTCAATAAGCATAGACGCTGTTTTTGGTCATCCAGCTCTGGGATTTGAGACATCTGGAACTTAAGTTCCCGGGGATCCAGGAGACGGCTCTTTGAAATCAACTCATTGGCCTCGTCAACATCTGCCAGAAGCTCTGCCACTTTCCTCGCCTCAGCTTCAACCAACTCCATTACACCTCTGTCAACATCCTGCGAGCACTGGAACGTTTCGATCCTATCTCCGAGGGCTTTCAAGGCCTCGTCATCAGTTTTTCTCGTCATCCAGTTTTTCTCGTCATCAACCCCCCAGCCCCGATGCACCGCGCGCAGCTGCAGCCAGAAATTAATGTCCGGCTTGAACCCACTCTTACGCAACCGATCTAACATGCCCGGGCTCTCCTGGAACTCTTTCTTGAACCACTCTGGCTTAACGTAGCGGGGCTGGCGCGTTGCTCGTCCCTGCTCCTGCCGTCGCTGCTTTGCGGTGTCCAGCAGTTGCATCCTATCCTTTCGCTTCTGTGCCTCTTCGCCGCTTATGAAAAACACCGGACGAGTCTTGTTTTTGGAACTCTCGCTTATGTGCGTGAGGCCGGGAAAGTCGGATCCCTCCTGCATCGGCTCAGCTCAGCGTCACAGCGGCGCGGCGCCGTCGCGGTGCAGCGTCGCAGGGGAGCGGACCGAAGGCTGACCTGGTATCCGTCGGCCGGTATGCTCTTGTGCGAGGCTGAGCGAGCAAGCCTTGTCGAGGTCTGTGTACGCTCGAGAGATCACATTTAGGCTCAGATTTTCGGCAAAACATCAAGGGCTTCAGGTTAGGTAGGCTAGGGAAGGTCTTGCCTGACGCTCTTTCTTCACTTTTTCACGCGCTCGATTTGTATGCATCTGCTCGCCGCGGTGTCAAAACAACTCAGTTGCTGAGTATCCCACAGGGCAGTCTTACCTGAGAATGGACCATATCTCAGGCGGGCCTGACCTTGCTGTCCTTCTGGCGGGGTGTGAGATCCCCCCCCTGGCTCTTGTTGAGATTCTTGTTAAGGATTGCATCCCGGACGTTGTCCATCGACCGGCTCTTCTTGGAACCGCTCCATACCGCCGCTTGAGTTCGTGCTCCTGAGGGAGCCCCACTCGCAAAGTTGTGTTCCATTGCGAGCGGCCTCCTTGCCGGTTCGGGCAGCATCGCAAGGTCTTCAGTTGGCGTATCCGGACGCATGGGTCGCCCAGCAGGGGAGAGGCTTTCAGCGAACGATGTCCTGCTACACTCCTCGAAGAAACTCTTGACATTCTCTAATCCTTCCTTGCCCTCCATCAAGCCCTGGGGGAACAAGTGCGGGACTGATTTCACGAAGAGGACGTGCAATACGCACCGAGAACAAAAGGCCATACCAAATCAGCTGTTTGCAGGGCATGAGCTTCACGGGAACCAGGTGCAGGGATCTCATTCATGTACAAGATTGTACTTGACGGCGACAGAGTCACCTTCATCGCCTCCTTTCGAGCTATCTCATTCGCGGCTGCCGCGTCGAGATTACTCAACTGCGAGTCACTGCGCGAGCGACGCCCTTCATTTAGCGAAGGCGGACTGTTCTCCGCCTCCTCCTCCATGCTAGCGGAGTAGTCGTACCGGCTGAGCACGGCGGCGTGAAAATTCGGTGGGCAGTGTGAAAATATCAAATAGTTGAATAATAATTGAATAGTTTTTACTCTTTTACACACCCTACTAGTTTACTACTTTACACCCACGCCCGATTTGACTCGGTCTGACCGCCGGGCCAAGGTCTGCTTTGCGCGTGCGCGGTGAAACCGAGACTCACGCTCCAATGTGGACGTCAGAGCTCAGCTCCGTGCAGAGCGCGGGAGGCGATGGCTGGGGCAGCGAGGAGGTTCTTCTGTTCGCCATTTGCGTTGCTGCCAGCGCAGTTGGCTTCCGCGCCTTGATGGACGCCTTTCCGACGTGTTTTCAGCGCGGCAATAAAAGATCACAGCAGACGACGGTCTCCAAGGTACCTGATCCCAGCTGTGGGCCTTGACCACGCAGGATTTCGGTGGATTCTGGGCAATCCCGGCTCGGCGAGCATGGCGCAGGGCGCTCAGGTTGATTGGGCGCTCACTGATGGTTTCCTTCTTTCAGGTTTCCGCAATGGCAACGTATGGAAGCACGCAAGTGTCGATTCAACCCGGGCAGCAGCCTTCTATTGTAGTGACGCAGGAGCCCTCTGCAGCCTCCGTACCACAAGAAGACGAGAGACCAGCTGCGGCCGATCAAGTTGCTGAGATCCGTGAGGTTGACGCGGAGACAACCTCCCGAGTAGAGAAAGGGAAGCAGGCGAAGGAGGCGAAGCGAAAGAAGAAGTTGGAGCAAAAGAAGCCGGAGGCGAGTAATCAGGAGGATGGAGACCTGCTCCTGGGGGAGGGAGATGACGTCGGGGTCAGGGATATGGTAGAAAACGATGAGCTCAGCGAGCTTCTCAGCAGTCCAGAGGACCTGCACGGTCTCTCGGGGAAATTGCAGGCGAGACTCGGCGGCTCGGACGAGGGAATGTGCTTCGACCCAAAGAGTGTGAGCTGGAAGGGTAATGAGTCGGATCTCGACGCGTTTGACGACAGCGAAGTGCCTGCCTCGGATGCAGGCGAGCTCTGTGCGTCACGCGAGGCGGCGCGGGTCAACTCGGGGGATGAATTCGCGCTGTCTGCAGCGGACGAGGAAGCGCTGCGCAGCGCTGCGCGCGAAAGCGACGAGCTTCAAGATTGGTATCGCGATGGCACCGCACCATGGAGTGACGCCGAGGCGCAGCCTCTACCCGCCGCCAGCGAGGGGCAGTAGAGGATCCCAGCATACGGCATGGGCGAGGCAGTGAGGGTTGGAAAAGCCGTCAAGGAAAAGCCGTCTTTGACAGTGAGTTAGGTTCGCCGAGATGGCACGAGAGAGATGCATGAACTCACTTGGTTCCTGCGCTCTAATCAAGATACCTCTACTCAAATACTTCATGCAAGTGTCCCCCACCTCGCACTCTTTTCATGCTGCGCAATTCAGCTCAACTCACCGTGCACCGATTGCTGTATTCAACATTCCCATCTCTTCTGGAAACCGCTGGCGGCGGCTCGCCAACGCCCTGCCCAAGGTAGCAGCGTAAGTGCTTCGGGCTTTGCAGAGCACCACCGTACCCAATCCCTGCCTCGTGTACGACAACATGGGGGGTCGTCAAACCTGTCCAGAAACGCGATCTCATCCTCCAATGCCGACTCCTCACTGTGATCGTCTTCATTCTCCCCGCCGTGGAAGCCGCGCCTCCCCGGCCACGCACGGTCGTCATTTGCCAGCGAAGGGGCTCGGTCGTCTGCTTGAGCGTTCGGGGTATCCGGCCCAAAACCGCCGATGTGCGGCTCCTCTCGATGCCTCCGGCCCAGCTCTCTGTCGAAGTGAACATCTTGAAGTGGGCGTCCATGCGCTGTCCCTCCTCTTCGCTCTTCCCTCTCCCCCCCTCCTGCGTGCGCTGATGCACCCTCTCGCTCCTCCCTCTCTCCTGCGTGCGCTGATGCACCCAGTACCGCCTCTGAGATCAGATCAGCCAGTACGACGGCACGCTGCGGAACGCTCCCATCTGTCCCTGCGTGTCCCACTTTCTCCGCCTCGACAGACCAGCCACCAGGCCCGTCTCCCGGCCCGACATAGCCGTGCGGCGCAGTGCTGTCGCCTGCGAGCAAACCGCCAGCTGCTGCGGAGTCCGAAGTGCGTCCCAACAGCTCGGCGAGGGATACCACGCGCCACGTTGCCGGCGCAACGTCACACGGAACAGCGGGGAACGCAGCGCCCACGGCGGGGAACGCAGCGCCACGCTTAAGCACCTGCTCGTCGACGGAGCGGCGCGGACTGCGACCAGTCTGCCGCGAGCCGGCGTCGGGCGCGCGTGCTCTGGGGGCACGAGCGTGCGGTGGAGGGTCATCTTCGGCGAGCCCACTAGTGGGGAGGTGAATTGAGAGCTCATGGGGGCGCGCCAGAGCGCCTGCAGGCGCAGGCAATGGGCGGCTAGACGCCGAGTTGCTCTGCGGTCGTGAAGGTAGCAAAGAAGTTTCGCGGCCCGCGAGGCCCGCAAAGGCCTGCGTGACTGACAGGATCGCTCGCTCGGACTCATCAAACAAGCGCCGAACAAGCGTCAGCTCCTGCTTGCTTTCCAATGTGTCCTGCGCCTGCATTGAACGGTCTGGAGATCAGTGCAGTGCACAGAGTTCGGAACCAGGCACTAATCAGTGGCGACCATCCAGGCCTCCTGGCATGGTCTGGCCAAGAACCTCGAGCCTTTTCATTCGTTCGAGCCGTTCCATGTTATGCATCACATGCTGCATCCGCGCTTGCACCTGCCGCAATTGGTGGCACTCACTCCCTGTTCATCAGAACTTCAGCCAGGAAGTGAGGCATACCATGAGCTCGAGAGTGCTCCCTGGGCTTTTATGCATGCTGCTAGCATTCTTGGAAGGAGGCGAGCTGTAACCCACGTCGTTCCGTAACGAATTCGATTGCGAAACCATGTCGTCCCCTGGGCCGATGGCAGGAGCAACACCCCATGAGCGCTCACTGCCAGGCGAGATTGACGACAGAGAAGGCTCTGATCGCGCCATGTTCTTCAAGTCAGCTCCGCTACCTGCCTTTCTCGGTCCACAGGAAGATTTCGACTTGTTCTCGTCAGCGCTGGGAAACTTTCTGTAGAGCGCGTCGCCCCTTCCGTGGATGATGGTTCGAATTGAATCGAGTTGATTGGTTTAGGGTCAAGTTTGGGGATTCGGCAGGCGACGGAGGAAGATTGAGATTGATTGGGCTGTAGGGATGGATAACTCGAACAAGAGCTGATCAGCGCTGACCGCCAGGTCGGCGCACCGCGCCCCCCAAGATCTTTCTGCAAGCGCGGCAACTTGACACCAGTCTCCTGCTGATCATCAGGTCCAGTGATGGTTTAACCTACCTTGTTGCGGGGCAAACCCACACCTGCGATGGACGAGACTAGGCAAAAGACTGGCCTGGTCCATTCCTCGGTGATATCACAAGTCATGCTGTGACGAGGCGTTGCGGCATGAAGTGCTTGGAGCCAGCTCACACCGATGCCGAATCCCTTGAGCAGGAGCTTGTGGTCCCAGACGACGGTGACTTCTTAAGTGTGCTTGAGTTGATCCACAGTGAAGGCAGGGCGAATGCGGTCGTGCTGGTGGGGACCAAAGTTCAGGCCCGGACTATGCACTAAACTCGTTTTCCCCGGTCCCGTTACACAAAAGCCAGACACACGCTGACAATGCCGGAGAGTACTTAAACGTTTCGCCTCCGCGCCCAGTTACGGGACGGATTGCATGCATGCATACAAGACGGTCGACCTCTCCAGATCCGTGCTGTAGGGCTCTCTATCCGCGGGCTGGCAATCGACGACTTACGGGGACTACGGACGCCGATGATTCGTGGACAGCTGGTTCTCTCACAAGGCTCCAGCGGCTCCATTGAAGACGTCGAATTTGCTCCAGCCCAAAGCGACCAGCCTAGTGGCATCTCAATAATGGTTGCCCGTGCCGCTCTTCCCCGAAACTAGCGGCGTGAGGTCCTGTATCGCGAGTCCGCTAGAATTGGCGTCCAGGCAGGACAGGAGCGTGACTTCGTACCACTTGGTAGGGCGGAGAATGGCACTTGAATTCGTGCACGCTGCAATGCGGCGAGCCATTGCGAGAAGGCCTCACGACTTACGCAGGGCAGTGCGGGACCGATAGGTGTGCACATGTTGGACCCTGACAGTGCTCATGCGTGCTTACGCTGCCGCGAGGCCTCTGTCACGGAGGCTGAGACGGTGGCGGTTGAGCGCAGGCATACACGGTCGAAGTGCGAGTACAAGCCATTGGACGTGCCGGTCATGATCACCGGAGGCAACGTGTTGCTTGAGAACTGCGAAATGGGAGGCCGTGGCAGTGACAGCCAGGCCTATCACGCACTGTACGTAACAAAGGTGTGCCACTTGTTGTGCCCCCTGCACAAACTGTGGTTCAGAGCTTGTGGTCCCGATACGGTCCGACCGCAACATATGGCGGGCGTTAGCTTTGCTTCAGCAGATCCAACGGAACAACTGAGTGTCCCCGGCATGGCTTGGGGATTTGCAGAATGCAACATGTTGCGTCGAGCACTGTACGCTGTCCAACACGTACGGCTCCGCAGTGGAACTCCGGGAGGCTGCGAAAGTCACAATGGTATCGTGCACGTTGAGTTGTAACAGGACCGCCTTCACTGCTGGGTTCCCAAACGAGGTCAGCTCGGCCCAAGCGCAAGCAGCATCTGCGAATCTGGGCGCAATACGCGCCGGAAAGCTGATTTTGGACATGTTGCCCAGGCAACACTGGAGTTGAATCAAAATAGATTCGTGAAGAACGACAGGATTTGGGACAAGTGTGCGGCCAAGGATGTCGTGGACCACCATGTGAGTTACCCCCAACATTGGTGAGTCCAGTTTGGATTCTCGAGTTTTGCGAAAGCTCGCGTGGCATGCGATGTGCACGCAATAGTCTCGGAACTGACCGAAGCATGGGGCAGAATAACGCGGACGGAAACGGCTTCGAGCTTCAAGTAACCCCAACGGTGTGACCTCTTGATGTCGAGCCGAGAGAAACTGCTCGCAGCAGCCGCGAAGGTCTGCAACAGCACACCGGAATCCGATATCGGATTCCGGTGTGCTGTTGCAGACCTCGGCGCTTTATCCAGGTTCGAGTATCGGTTACCAACGTTCAAGCCTGGCGACGGAGCATGATCTGGTCTGTAGTCACGCTTTTTTCAGGGTAAGGCAGGGAGGCGGGGCGGGGGCGCGGGGCGGGGGCGCGGGGCGGGCGCCGCATTTGTACGCAGCCATCGACGGATGCAAAAATCCCGTGCAAACCGAGGGTGTGAACAAAAAACTGGGTGGGCCCTGTCATCAATTCCAGAACTGCCTATTCTACACGCGCCCGTATGGCGATAAGAAGTCCGTAACAACAGTTACATCGAGGACTAATAGAGGGACATTTGATTTTAGCAGGAGCCAAGGTCTCGTACGAGCCTCGCTGACGTCGCGAGAGGACCCTTGGTCCCTAGCCGCACCGCCCCACATTCTTCGCGAGCACCGCACATAGAGGCAGTGATGGCACTTCAGGGAAAGCCGCCCACGGTTCCAGGGAGCAACCCCGCACAGGTGGGTGCAGGGTGGCGCTGCGTGAAGTCTGAAGAGTTCGGCCAGACCTTCATCTACGGTGAGTGGACCTATGTGCGTTCTACGCGCCCCGCACGTTCGCATCATAGACAGAAGCTTTTGGTCAAGATTTTGGATCATTTTCACCTATTGCAAGCTCGATTTGTACTGACAGTCCCAAGAGTTGTCCTGCGATATCCTCGTGCTGTTTCCACTGAAATCCTTTCCTCTGCTGGCGTCTTTTGGCAGAGCCTGCCCTCCCGGCCAACTCCCCGTCGCAAGGTACGCCCCCATTGGACTCTCGTTCATAAACGCTACGAATATGGGTGCCACGCGCCATATTTCCGGACGAATGTGCGCCTGTTAATCTGCGATTTTCTCGTTCAGGGGCTGTCGCCTCGCCGTGGGGCCCGAGCTACCCGATGGGCATGGCGACGGCGATGTCTGCTGAATCCACCGCTCGAAACCGTGCAACGCTGGAGGAAGCTACCAATTCGGCCCATTTTGAGAGCACGTACATCCCCGCCACTGCATGGGAACCTGGCACGGCGCCAGCGCCTTGATACCCACGCTGGGCCCCCATAATGGACCGCACGTGTGGTGTGAGGCCTAGTTTCTGGAGCGTGCGCAACACTTTTGTGTCAAGTTTTCTCACCTTGCTCTCGCGGTCTGAAGGTTTTTCATGTCGCCGCTGGGCGGAGACGGATACGGAAAGACAACCCGCGACATCCCGTCTACCGTGTTCTCGGGCAAGCCCGCTCCTCCTCTTGGGGACACCCAGGCAATCACAAACGACCCGTACGTTTCCTCTGGTGGCACGATGGTGGCTCAGGCACCTGCGATCGAGAACCAGCAGCACTTCGTCGGCAACTCGGCGCTCCTTGCTTCCTCGCAGTACGGCGCGCCCCAGCCGACCGCCGCCGGCACTGCGACGGGACCGGCCGGCGGGCTCACGCTCTCAGTGAACCCAACAAACGGCCAGATCTCGCTCTCACCAGTGGCACCGCCCGGCCAAATGTCAGTCCCGACGCCGCAGCCGGCGTACGGTCTTGTCTCGCCGAACCCCGACGGAGTGCAGATGGCGCATCAGGCACAACACCGGGCCCTGGCCAACACGCTGCAGGCGGCTCTGCAGCAGCAGGCGTCACAGCAGCAGGCGGCGCAGGCTGCGGCGCAGCAGCAGCTGGCTCAAGTTGAGCAGTCGCTGCAGCAGCAGGCGTACCAGAGTCACCTCGCGCACCAGCAACAGTCGGCGTTGCAGAGCCAGCTTGCGATCCAGCAGCAGCAAGCGGCCGTGGCGGCTCAGCAGCAGCAGATGATGATGGGTATGCCACAGATGCCGCAGATGCCGGCAATGCCATCGATGCCGGTGATGCCAGGTGCGGGTGGCGCCGCCAACCCCCTGGGACTCTACTAGGTGACTACGAGAGTCGTGTGCGAGACTTCACGCGCGAGAATCTACATGTGGAGGATTGGCATGCAGCGCAGATGAGGCAGCAAGGATCAGAGGTTTGGTTGGTTGGTTCGGCAGGTTTTAGTTGGCTTTGGCGATTTTTGAAGAGTTGTCGCGAATGGATGAAGGCGGTCAAAAACGATTCATTTCTGCTGTGCAGGCATCGCGACCACGTGACTGAACTCCCGGGCACAGAAATTTGTGTTCCACCAACCGCCTCCAAGGCTCGCCAGGACTATACACCCCTCTCGTATACGCTTTTTGCTCCCTTCTGCCCTTCAAGGAGCTAGCTTTCCCGAAGAATGTGTGACATGCAGATCATCTTCGGCGAAAAGGGGGTTCACGTCGGGTCCCCACAAAGCAGTTCAGTGGTCGCGAACCGGAGCACCTCCTGATATTCTGCAGAGTGTTTCATTAGGTATTAGACACGCGAAACTGGTTGACCTTGACTTCGACTTGGCATGTAGATCAAGAGGCTGGTGCTCTTGACACCAACCAGCCTCAAGTCCCAGTTGTGTTCACTTTTCACCACATCGAGGTGCTCAGAAGTTGATTCTGCAGGAGAGGCGAGATTGTAGCTGGCTAGGGGGCAGACTAGGGGG
>ENA-UOXV01000862-UOXV01000862.1-marine-metagenome-genome-assembly--contig:-NODE-862-length-43745-cov-12.141131_pt1 | contig 43745 bp, 48 predicted proteins | sample MGYA00238165_ERZ766961 | MGnify/ENA primary metagenome ERZ766961 (study PRJEB28924, sample SAMN03173240) | marine metagenome | biome: Marine; feature: Water; material: Subsurface seawater | place: North... | reverse complement strand
CAAATGTTCCTTACGATGAAGTTTTTGAATTAGAAGATATAAATAATGACTTTGCTAATTCTGATGTAGCGTTTGTAATTGGAGCTAATGATGTAACCAACCCTGCCGCAAAAACAGATCCAAAAAGCCCTATTTTTGGAATGCCAGTACTTGATGTAGAAAAATGTAAATCAGTATTATTTGTAAAAAGGAGCTTATCACCAGGATACGCTGGAGTTGATAACGAACTTTTTTATCGTGATAATACTTTGATGCTATTTGCAGATGCAAAAAAAATGACGGAAGAAATTGTAAAACATTTAAATGAATAATTTTTTTACAATTAAAAGTACGTAATTTAATGAACAATTATCAAAATGATTTTAATAAAATCAAAGAAGATTATTTTCTATTTTTAAAAAAGAAAAAGATATTTAAAAAATCGAAACTTTTTTTTTATGAAAATAATGTGGAAAAAATGAATAATTGGTCAAATGTAAATTTTAAAGAAACAATCAGATGGTATGAAAATATAAGAAAATCTAATAAAGCTAAAATCACCAATGTGCATTTAGAAAAAATGAAAAAATGGACTTATGATAAAAAAAAAGGTGTATTGAAGCATGATAGTGGTGAATTTTTTCATATAGAGGGTAAAAGAATTACGAATTCAGAGAGAGAGGTAAAAAGCTGGGACCAACCTTTTATTAAACAGGTGGGATATAATGGAGGTATAATTGGTTTGGTAAGGGCAAACATAAAAGGAATACCCCACTATTTAGTGGATGCAAAATTTGAACCAGGAAACTATAATCAAATACAAATCAGCCCATCTTTACAGGCTACTTACTCAAATTTAGATAGAGTTCATTTAGGACTAAAACCAAAAGTCGTAAAAAAATACTTTTCCAAAAACTACACAACAATACGTAAATTTTGGGTTACAGAGGATGGCGGAAGATTGTACTTGAAGAGAAACCTTCATTGGATTATTCAATATAAGGGTAAAATTAATGTTCCAGGTAGAACATATAGATGGATGACTCTATGGGAGTTAGATAAATTTATTAAAATGGGCCATTTAGTTGGACCTCATTTAAGATCAATACTTTCGTTAATTTAGTATATTTTATTTAAAAAAATTATAAGGAAAAATTTTAATAAAATGAATTTAAGAACAGCTGTTATTTTGTGCGGTGGTAAGGGTACACGACTAGGAGCGTTATCAAAAAAAATACCAAAAACTTTAGTTAAGGTTCAAAATAAAGAAATCCTTTGGTTTATAATTAACATTTTAAAAATGAACAATTTTAATCATTTTATATTACCCATTGGCTTCAAAGGAGACAAAATTAAAAAATTTATAGAAAAAAATTTTAAGAATGACAAACATATTGAAATCTTAAATACCGGTCTAAATTCATCAATTGCTTCTAGAATTTTTAAAGTAAAAAGATACATTAAATCTGATAGTTTTTTATTGTTAAATGGAGATGCTATTTTTAATTTCGATATAGATAAAATTTACAAACATCATATAAAAAAAAAAATAAAAATGACTTTTATATCTTTTAATTTACAGGCTGATTTTGGAACAATTAGCATTAAAGATAGAAAAGTTTTAGGTTTTCAAAGAAATTTCAATTTTAGTTATGTGGGAGATGACAACAAAAAAAAATTAAAGTCATACGTATATAGCGGTATTTCTTTTATGAATAAAAAATTACTTTCTAATAATTTTAAAAGTTATAAAAATTTTGAAAAAGAACTATATCCATCAATTATTAAAAATCATAAATGTGATGTAAAATCGCCAGATGGCTTTTTTACATCCATTGATAACACGAAAGATATTAGTAAAGTTAATTTAAAAAATTTAGAGGATTCTAAGTACACAAAAGTAAATAAAATAAAAAAATTAATTACTATTTTTATAAAAAAAAATGATAGATAAAAAATTCTGGAGCGGAAAGAAAGTTTTAGTAACAGGCCATACTGGATTTAAAGGAGGATGGCTTTCATTGTGGTTAAAATATCTAGGAGCTAAAATAACTGGATACTCCATGAATCCTTTAACAAAAAAAAACTTTTTCAATGAAACAAAAATAAAAAAATTATTTTATAAAGACTACAGAAAAAACATACAAAATATTAAAGATCTAACAAAGTGTATTCACACTTGTAAGCCAGAAATAATATTTCATTTAGCAGCTCAACCTCAAGTATTAGAAAGCTACAACCAGCCATTAGACACTATTAGAACAAATGTAATTGGAACTGCAAACTTATTAGAAATTGTAAGAAAATTAAAATATGTAAAAGCTATAGTTATAATAACTACCGATAAGGTATATAAAAACCAAAATAAAAATATAAGATTTAAAGAAAATTCCTCACTCGGTGGTGATGACATATATAGCGCCAGTAAAGCCTCAGCAGATATTTTAACATCAAGTTATGAAAAATCTTTTTTTCAAAAAAATACAAATATTGTTAGCGTAAGAGCTGGAAATTGTATTGGAGGTGGTGATTGGACAAAATTTAGAATTTTAACTGACTCAGTCAGTGCTTTTAGCGAGAATAAAAAATTAAAATTGAGAAATCCCACATATAAGAGACCCTGGCAGCATGTTTTAGATCCTCTCGCAGGCTATTTAATGCTCGCAAAAAAATTGTATTTAAAAAATGGTTCAAAATATAGTGGTGCTTGGAATTTTGGTCCAACAAATAAAAATCATTTATCAGTCCATCAATTTGCTAAAATGCTTAAAAAAAAAATGAATTCCTTTTCAAAAATAGTATTACTTAAAACTAACGATAATAAAGAAAAACACACCTTAGACCTTAATAGTAATAAAGCGCAAAATCTTTTAGGTTGGAGACCACTAATTAATATAGAAAAGACTCTTTCTTTAACAGCCGACTGGTATTTAGCGAGTAAAAATAAGAAAAATATGATTAGTTTTTCACTCAGACAAATTGAAATTTATTCAAATTTGATGAACAGACATAAAAAAAGATGAAGTGCAGAAACTGTAAAAAAAATAAGTTCAATTTAATTTCAAAAATTGGTGACCAGCCTATTAGTAGTATTTTTTTAGAAAAAAAAATTTATGTTAAAAATTTTTCTCTTAATTTATATGAGTGTACAAAATGTAAACTAATACAACTCTCAAAAATTCCTGGTCTTAAGGATATGTATGGCCCTAAGTATGGGTATAAAACTTCTATCAGTGGCTTAATGATAGATCATTTAAAAAAAAAGTTTAATCGTATTGGTGAATTAAAAATATTAAAAAAAAATGGTAATATACTTGATATTGGATCAAATGATGGCACATTTTTAAATTTCTTTAAAAAAAAGGATAATATAAAATTAACAGGTATAGATCCCTCAGCAGTTGCTTTCTTGAAATCTTATGATAAAAAAATTAAAATCATCAATGATTTTTTTAATAAAGAATCAATTAAAAATTATTTTATAAATAAAAAATTCTCAGTCATAACTTCTTTTGCGATGTTTTACGATGTTGAGGATCCAAATGCATTTTGTAAAAATATACATAAACTTTTAGATAAAAATGGAATATGGGTTTTAGAATTTTCTTATTTTCCACTTTTATTAAAAAATCTAACTTATGATCAGATCTGCCATGAACATGTAATGTATTATACATTAAACACTTTTAATGAAATTATAAAAAAAAATAGTTTAAAGATTATCGATTTTTCATTAAATGAAATTAATGGTGGAAGTATCGAGGTAATTTGTACTAAAAAAAATAGTAGTTTAAAGGTTAAGACGCAAAAATTATTAAATACTATATCAAAAGAAAAAAAAATTAATAAAAAAGATTATGATAAATTTAATCTAAGAATTCAAACAAGTAAAAAAAATCTTCAATTATTTTTAAGTAATATAAAAAAAACAGAAATAATCGGATATGGCGCTTCTACAAAGGGAAACGTGATATTAAATTATTGTGGTATTTCAAACAAAAATATTCCTTATATTTGTGACGCAAACCCAACAAAGTTAGGAAAATTTACTCCAGGTAGCCATATTTCAATAATATCAAAAAAAAAAATGAGAAGAATTAACCCTAAATATTTGTTAATTTTAATCTGGTCATTTAGATCTGAAGTAATTATGCAAGAAAAAGAATTTATTAAAAAAGGAGGAAAACTATTATTTCCACTTCCAGATTTTCATGTAGTCGATAAAGATAATTATTTAGAATATCTAAAAAAAGATTTTAGCGATTCTTTGGCTGATTAATTAAATGAAATTATCAATTTGCATTCCAACATTTAATAGACAAGATAAATTACCGAATTGCTTAAACTCTATTTACTTAGCGAGTACAAATTCAACCCTAGATTTTGATGTTTGTATTTCAGACAATGGTTCAAACTATGATGTAAATGAAATCATTAAAGATTTTGATAAAAAATTAAAAATTAATGTAAATCAAAATAAATCAAATAAAGGCTATATGCCAAATTTATTAAAATCAATTTCAATTTCAGAAAGTGAATTTGTTTGGGCAATAGGTGATGACGATATCCTCATGCCAAATTCATTAAAAAGACTAGAGGAAATATTTAAAGAAAATACTGATGTTGATTTTTTTTTCTTAAACTCTTTCAGCTTAGATTATAAGTACATTGAAAATTTTCAAACCCCTTTTGATACTAAAAATTTACCAAAAAATATGGATATTAAACTGGGAAAAAAAAAGGATAGTCAAAAACTTAATTTTTGGGAACTTATAGATTATAATATTTCTTTTGATTTTTTAGTTGGAAATTTTTTAAACGTTTTCAAAAGAAAAATGTGGGAAGATAATTTGGGTTGCTTAGATAAAGATCTTATTGCTGACACTAGAACCTGGTCAAATTTTGACAATACATGTGGGCATACCAAGGTTTATGCTAATGCTTTTAAAAAATCTAAAGCGTATTTTTGTGCGGAAGGCTTAACAATAAATTGTCATGGTGTAAGAGAATGGAGCAAATTATACCCATTTATAGAAATTATTAGATTACCTGAAATTTTAGGTTATTACAGAAAAAATGGTCTAGACTTTAAAAGATACATAATTAATAAAAATTATGCACTTAGAAATTTTTCAAATTATCTTTTTAAAATTATTATTCTAGGAAAAAGTGGAGGAATAAATTATATAAATTTTTACAGGCATATATTTTTAAATTTAGTTTATCCAAACGTATATCTTTCCATAATCTATCTAATTTTTCGAAAGATTAAAAAGATATTTAATTTTAAATAATAAAATATGAACAAAAAAATTTTAAAAAAAGGTCTTATCGTCGGACCATCGGGAATAGGCAACGTTCATTTTAGAGAATTTTTAAGAAATGGATTTAATAATATTGCTTTTATTGGAAAATCAAAATTTAAAAAAAGAACATTTAATATTACAACTAATAAAATAAAAAATTTTAAATTAATTAATATTCAAAATTTTGCAAATATAAAAAAATTTAAACCTGAAGTAACAAGTATATGCTCACCATTTACAAAACACAAAGATCATATCTTGAAGTGTAAAAAATATTCAAAATATTTAATTGTTGAAAAACCTTTTTTATGGTCGGCCATTAAGTTAAAAAAAGATAGAAATTTTGAGATTGCTTCGAATTTATTAGCTAATTCTAATAATAAGATTGCAGTTAATTTACCAATGATAAGTCTTGCAAAACAATTAATCTTAAAAAAAGAAGCACCAAGTAAAGTTAGATTTTTTAAATTCTTTTATTTTACAAAAGGCAAGCAAACCTATGAAAATATTGCTGTAGATTTATTGCCACATGCCTTGTCTTTTATATTAACTATTTTAAAAAAAAGCACAGTTGAGCTAAAGATATTTAGTATAAAGAAACAAAAATTAGAATGGTCATGTAGAATAAAAATTAACGAAACGCTATGTATTTTTCAATTTAAACAAGATATATTATTAAAAGAAAGCATTTTAAAATTTAATATAAATAAAGATCATTATAAAAGATTTCAGAAAGATGTTAAAAAAGAACGTTTAAATTATTTACTAAAAAATAAAAAAAAAATTATTTATCTAAAAAATCCCATGACTGATTATTTATATTATCTACTTAAAAGCTTTAAAAAACCAAATAATATTAAGAAAAATAATAAATTAGTACTTATAATAATGAAATTAAAAGAAAATTTATTGAATTTTACAAAAGTTAATAATTAAATTTTATGGACGTAAACAAAAAAAAATTGTTAGAAAACAAATATCAGTTTAAAACTAATTATGTTAATAATTTCAAAAAATTTAAAGAAGATATTCTAGAAAAAAAAATAATACCTCACCAAGTAGAATTTCAAGCTCCCCCCAGAGGAAAGAAAATATGTTGGTTAGAGTGCCCTTATTGTTATGGATTATCAGCGGAAGATACAAAAGAGAGATTAAGCAAAGAAAGAGGTGTTGAAATTTTAAAACAAATTTTACAAGGAGGAGTAAAAAAAATTATATTTGCAGGTTACGCTACAGATCCGTTGAATTGTTCTTACATTGAAGAACTTTTAGATTTAACAATTTTAAATAAAGGTGTATTTGGTTTTAATACAAAAGCCCTAAGAGTATCTGATGATTTTTTATCTATTTTACAAAAAAGAGATATAGTCGAAGGTAGTTATATTAGCTTAAGTATTGATGCAGGAAGTAATGAAACTTATAATAAAATCCATGATGTTAAAAGCTCTTCTAACATTTACGACAAAGTGCTTCAAAATGTAAAAAACTTAGGTTCAATAAGAGATAAAAAAAAATTTGATTTAAGTGCTGCGTATTTAGTGAATATACATAGTGGCAATATTTATGACTATGAAAAGTTTATTAATGATTTTATAGAAGCTGGTTGTAATTTATTAAGATTCACATTTCCACAACAACCAAAAGATGTTAAAACTGAAAAAGGTGTCGTTCCAACTGAAAAAGAGATTATTAAATATAAATTGGAATTAGAAAAACTAAAAATAAAATATTCTAATAATGACTGCTCTATACTAGTTATCGATGCAGATTCTGAAAACGATATATATAACAAGCCAAGAACAATACCATGTTATGCGCGGTATGTTTATCCAACTGTTGGTTTTGATGGCTGGCTTTATAATTGTTCTCAATCTAGTGCGCCCAATTTTAGAAATGCAGCACTAGGAAACTTAAATGAGAAAAATTTTTGGGATTTATTTTACAATTATGACAGTGAAAATTTTAAAATTTTTTCATCAAATTGCAATAGTAAAATAACTAACTCAGGATGCAGGTGCGATAGAAAAGAACACGTAGTTAATAGCTCAATTATAGAAAGTAAAATTTTTAAAAATTAGTAAATGATTGAAGGTATTAAAATTACTAAATTAAAACAAATCTCAGATGATAGAGGAAAAATAATGCATATGATGCGTATCGATTATTCAATTTTTGAAAAATTTGGTGAAATATATTTTTCAACAGTAAAACCAAAAATTATTAAAGCTTGGCATCTTCATAAAGCAGCAACTTTAAACTATGTTTGTATTAATGGAAAAGTAAGATTAGTTTTATATGACGATAGAGAAGGGAGCAAAACATATAAAAATCATCAAGAATTAATACTATCACCGGACGATTATTTCATGGTAACAATTCCGCCACTGATCTGGAATGGATTTCAAGGAATCGATATAAATGAGTCAATAATTGCTAATTGCATGTCTCTTCCACATGACGAAAAAGAAATGGTAAGAAAAGATCCAACTGATAAATATTTTACTTATAATTGGAATTTTGAGGGATAAGTATAATTTACAACATGTCAAAAACTAAATTATTGATAATCGGCTATTCTTCTTTTGTAAGAAGAAGAGTTGAGCCATCATTAAAAAAAAATAAATTATTTGATTACTGCATAAGCTCAAAATCTAATAAAATAAACATTAATAAAAAAATTTTATTTAATAATTATGAAGATGCTTTAAATTTTTTTTTGCCTGAAATTGTTTATATCTCAACAGTTAATTCCTTACATTATAATTATGCTAAGAAAATTTTAGAGAAAGGCTTTAATGTAATTATAGATAAACCTGCTACGCTCAATATTAAAGCTACTAAAAAACTTTTAAAAATAGCGAAAAGAAAAAAACTTCTTTTCGCAGAAGCTACGTTATTTAATTATCATAAAGTTTTTGACATTATAAAAAAAATTTGCAATGGATTTGATAAAGTAGAGCACATTCAATCAAATTTAAATCATCCATTGGTGCGATCTCCTAAAGAAATTAAAAAAATAAATGGTGATTGTGAGTTTGACATGTCACCTTACGCTGCAGCTATAATTAGATTATTTACAAAAAATGATTTTACAAATTTAAATGTAAACAGAAACTATTTTATTAAGTCGAAAACAGTGAAAAGCTTTTACATAACTGCTAATTCAAAAACATGTAACTATTTTGGAAACTTTTCGTTTCAAAGAGAATATAATCAGCAAGTTATTTTTTACACAAAAAATAAAATCATTTATTCACCCCAAAGGATGTTTGCGCCACCGTATGATAAAAATTTAGAAATTACTGTCAAAAGCAAAAATAAGATAAAAAAAATTAAAGTTAAAAAAGATGATTGTATTAACAACTTTTTCAAATTAATTTTGATTTCACTTAAAAACAAAAAATACAATTTTTGGCTTAACACTATGTTGCAAGATGCAAAAATTAGAGATATTATTAAAAAAAATTAGTATAACATCAACAATATTTATTATAGATCAGTATTATGAAAACAAAAATATTCTGCGACAGTGCTGATTATAAAACTATAAAGTTTTTTTCTAATAATTCTTTAGTTGCCGGTTTTACCACCAACCCTAGTTTAATGAGGCTTGCGGGCGCTAAAAATTATAAAGATTATTCGATGCAAATATTAGATATTTGTAAGAAAAAACCTATTTCTTTTGAAGTTTTTGCTGACAATCCTAAAGATATGCTTAAGCAAGCGTATAAAATTAATACCTGGGGTAAAAATGTTTATGTAAAAATACCTGTAGTAAATTCAAAGGGAAATTTTATGGGATCAGTAATTCGCGAACTTAGCAGTAAAGGTATAAAATTAAATATTACAGCTGTATACACCTATGAACAAACAAAAAAAATTTTTAAATGTTTAAATAAAAAAACAAAGTCAATAATTTCCTTATTTGCAGGAAGAATGGCAGATAAAGGTAAAGATCCAATTCCCGTTTTTAAAAAAAGTATAAGATTGACACAGAAATATCAAAATATTGAAATTCTTTGGGCTAGCACAAGAGAGGCTTATAATTTTATTCAAGCCAAACAATTAAGATGTCATATAATAACGATGCCACCAAAGGTGATTAGTCAAATAAATTCTTTTGGAAAAAGTTATAATTCCTTAACTATAGACACAGTCAAAGGATTTTTAATTGATAGCAGAAAATCTAAATTTAAAATTTAAGAAGCTTTAGATTGTCTTTTTCTGTCATGTGGATTTAGCGTAGCTTTTCTTAATCTGCAAGATTTTGGCGTAATCTCTAAGGCTTCATCAGTGTTGAGCATACTTAATTGTTCTGCAATTGCCATTTTTCTAACAGGAGTTAAAACAACATTTTCATCTGTTCCTTGAGTCCTCATATTTGTAAGTTTTTTTCCCTTCATTACATTTATTTCAAGATCTCCACTTTTAGAGGATAAACCAACAATCATTCCTTCGTAAACAGGATCATTGTGTGTAACAAACATCTCACCTCTTGCTTGTAAATTAAATATTGCAAAGGCCACTGCTTTACCTTTCTCCATTGAAATTAAAGCACCATTTCTTCTTCCTTCCATGTCACCTGTATATTCCCCATAAGAATGAAATAATCTATTAATCACTCCTGTACCTTTCGTTAAAGTTAAAAACCTACTTGTGTATCCCATTAACCCTCGTGTAGGAGCATGGAAAATTAATCGCTTTTTATCTTTACCGGTATCTTTAAGATCAATTAATTTACCTTTTCTTCGATTCATTGAGTCTATAACTTTAGAGGAATGTTCTTCATCTAAATCCATAGTAATTTCCTCTATAGGTTCTAATTTTTTCCCTGAGTCATTTGTTTGAAATAAAACTTTAGGAGGACTCACAGTCATTTCAAAACCTTCTCGTCTCATTTGAGTTAGAAGAATCTCCAACATTAATTCACCTCTGCCACTAATTACAAAAGCATCTTTATTTTTATTTTCATCAAATGATATACCAACGTTATTTTCTGCCTCTAACATTAATCTGTCTCGAATTTGAGTACTTGTTAATTTTTTTCCTTCTGTTCCGGCTAAAGGAGAGCTATTAACAGTAACTGTTATAGACATTGTTGGAGGGTCTATTGGTGTGGCATTAATTGGCTCATTAACCTCTAAATCACAAATTGTATCAGCTACGTTCGCTTTTTCTAATCCAGCAATAATAACAATGTCTCCAGCCTCACCAACTTCGATCGGCACTTTTTTAGTTCCTTCGTACCTAAATATTTTTGTTAACCGTCCCTCATCTACTTTTTCTCCCTGAAGATTAATAGCCTTAATTCTTTGATTAGCCTTGGCAGTTCCTTGAGATATTCTTCCAACTAAGCTTCTACCTAAGAAACTATCTGCGTATAAAAGAGTAGATAGCATTGCAAAAGGTTTTGTTTTATCTAACTGAGAAGGTTTAACATGATCAATAATTAAATCTAATAAAGGATGCAAATTTTCTCTTGGTCCGTCAACTTCTTTTGAGGCCCACCCAGATCTACCACTTGCGTATAACACTGGAAAATCTAATTGTTCTTCATTAGCATCTAGACTTACAAATAAATCAAATGTTTCATCAAGCACCTCATTAGCTCTTTGATCAGCTTTATCCAATTTATTAATTATTACTATTGGCTTCAGTCCTTGCTTTAAAGCTTTTGCAAGAACAAATTTGGTTTGGGGCATTACGCCTTCAGCAGAGTCTATTAGAAGCAAAGCACCATCTGCCATGTGAAGTACTCTTTCTACCTCAGCTGCAAAATCTCTGTGGCCTGGAGTATCAATAATATTAATTCTTGAGTTTTTCCATTCTATTGATGTTGGTTTAGCTAATATTGTAATTCCTCTTTCTTTTTCTAATTCACCCGAGTCCATAACTCTTTCTTCAACAACTTCATTATCTCTAAATGATCCACTTTGTTTCATTAGAGTATCAATCAAAGTAGTTTTACCGTGATCTACGTGGGCTATGATGGTTATGTTTCTTATTGTGTTCATTGTTTTAATTTTTGGTTGCGGGGGTAGGATTTGAACCTACGACCTTCAGGTTATGAGCCTGACGAGCTACCAGACTGCTCCACCCCGCGTTGAATTACAATTTTTTAATATTTATTGCTTGAAGTTTATTTTTTTCCTCTTTGATATCAAATTCTATTTTTTGTTCTTCTTTTAAAACTCTCAGTTTAGAATCCTCTAAAGCTGAAACATGTAAAAAAATATCTTTGTTAGTCTCATCTTCAGTAATAAATCCATAACCTTTCTTTGAATTGAACCATTTGATTTTACCTGATGGCATTATTAATCCTCTCATTTTTTAAAAACTAGTATCTATTTTTTAATTTTTGAAGTTTTTTGATACGTTTAATATTTTCTGTTTGCACTCTCTTTTTTCTTTCAGAAGGTTTCTCGTATGTGCTTTTCATTTTCATTACTTTAAAAAAACCTTCTTTTTGAAGTTTTCTTTTTAAAACCCTTATTGCTTGCTCCACATTATTATCTTTTACGTCTATTTTAATAAAAACCTCCTGTTAATTTTACGTTAGTTATCATTTGCTTGATTAATTGTCTACACAGAAGCAGCTTGAGATTTTTTTTCTTCTCTAATTTTGGCTTTTTTCTCTCTCTCCACTCTTCTTTTAGCTTTTTCAAGACTTTTTTGAAAAATTTCTTGAGTACAAAGAGCTAAAATAACTGGATCCCTTGGTTTGAGGTTTGAAAAATTCCAGTAACTTCTTTTCCTAATTAATGAAACAGTTCCTTTAGTGCTTCCAACTAATTTTGAAATTTGACCATCTGTTAATTCCGATGCATTTTTGCATAACCATAATATAGCATCAGGCCTGTCTTGTCTTTTTGACAAAGGTGTATATTTTGGTCTTTTTCTTTCTTTGATTTCTACTTCATCAACTTTTTTTAGTAAACTTAATTTTTTTGCAGTATCTTTTGAGCAGGTTTCTATTTCTTCTCTTGAAAGTTGACCTGCTAAAATTGGATTGTAAGCCTTAATACCTTTGGCTACATCTCCATCAGCAATTCCTTTAATTTCAAGTTCATGCAAATTACAAAATTCCGCAATTTGTTTAAAAGTTAAAGTCGTATTTTCCACTAACCAAACAGCAGTGGCTTTTGGCATAAATGGTGCTTCAGACATATTCTATTTTTTTGTTCTTAGGTTGCTAAATTTTTTATTATATTTACTTACTCTTCCTTTATCCATAATTTTTTGTGTACCACCAGTCCATGCGAAGTGAGACTTTGGATCAATATCTAATTTTAGAGTATCGTTTTCTTTGCCCCATGTTGATCTAGTTTCAAATTCACTACCATCAGTCATAACGACTTTAATTTTGTGGTAGTTAGGATGTATGTTTTTTTTCATGATGCGAGTATTATATGATTAAACCTTTTTACTCAATATTTTTTTTAATAATTAGGTCTTTTAATTCATCATTAATATTTGAATTTGAAGCTAAAACGTTCCTTTTTAGAGTAGCCTCATTATCTCTTTCAAAAAAATCGACAAATCCACCAGCTTCTTTTAAAATAATTATACCAGCGGCTATATCCCAGTAGTTTAGTTCTCTTTGCCAAAAACCATCAAATCTCCCACAAGCAACATAAGCTATGTCTAAAGATGCGCTACCAAATTTTCTAATTGGTGAGAGAACATTTTTTGATACTTTAATAAATTCAGAGAAAATTTCTTCTTGTATTTTACTTGAGTGTTTTGGCCCACCAGTAACAAGTAGGGCATCTTTTAATTTTTTTTTATTTGAAACTCTTATTCTTGAATTATTTAAATATGCACCATTTCCCTTTTCAGCAAAAAACATTTCATTTTTAATTGGATCAAAGATAACGCCACACTTAATTTCATTTTCCTCTTCGTACCCTATAGAGATGGCAAATTGAGGTATACCATTTAAAAAATTTGTAGTTCCGTCTATGGGGTCAATAATCCATCTGTTTTTTTTATTTGACTTATTAATAAAACCTGATTCTTCTGTAACAATTCCATAGTCCGGGTGAGCTTTTTGTAGCTCATCTATAATTATTTTTTCAGTTCTTTTATCAGCTGAAGAAACAAAGTCACCAGGTCCTTTAGATGAAACTTGTAATTTTTCTATTTCACCAAAATCTCTTATTATAGATCTTGATGCCTTCATGCAGGCTCTACTAATAATATTCATCTGAGGAGAATTTAACCTCACTGGTTAACTCTTTTCACATATTCTAGAGTGCGAGTATCTAGTATAATTTTTTCACCACTTTCTACGAAAGGAGGAACATTTATTTTGATTCCACAATCTAACATTGCTGGTTTATAAGAAGAAGAGGCTGTTTGATTTTTTATAGCAGCATCTGTGCTTTCAATAGTACACTCAATGTTATTAGGAAGATTTATTGAAATAGGTTTTTCTTCCATAAAAGAAACAGTAACTTCTAAATTTTCTTTTAGTAATTTATATTTTTCTCCAGTAATAGATTTTTGAATTTCAACTTGTTCAAAAGTTTTGTTATCCATAAAGTGACAGTTGTCTCCATCAATATATAAAAAGTTGAATTTTTTCTCATCTACTTCAGCTTTTTCAACTGTTTCGTTAGATCTAAATCTTTCATTTAATTTCGTTCCTTTAATAACACTCTTTAATTCTACTTGATTAAATGCTCCACCTTTCCCAGGTTTGACATGCTGTGTTTTTAAAACATTCCAGTAGTCATTTTTATGCTCAATAATCATCCCTGGTTTAATTTCAATTGCTGTAATTTTCATTTAAATTTCCCTATTGCAAACTCTGGTTTTAAATCTGGGTTATCCCAAATATAACTTGATATTGCAATATAATTTGCTCCGGCTTTAATCAATTTTTTATAGTTTGAATCATTTATACCTCCTATTGCAACGATTGGTTTTCTAATATTTTTTTTTGCCCACTTTAATATTTTTAAATCAGCTTTTTGTGCAGCTGGTTTAAGAAGTGATTTACCAAAAGAACCAAAAGCTACATAGCTAGCTTTATTCTTAATTGCTGTTTTAGCTAAAATTTTAGAATTATGACAAGTTACTCCGATAATCTTATTTTTAAGAGATTTTTTTGCATCTATTACTGAACCATCTAGTTGACCCAGATGGCATCCGTCCGCATTAATTATTTTTGCTATTTTGAAACTATCGTTAATTAAAAAACTAACTTTATGAATTTTTGTAATTTTTAAAATTTTTTTAGCAATCTTAATAGTTTTATTTTTTGAAGTTTTCTTCAATCTAAGTTGAAAAAATTTTATTTTTTTTGTTTCTAATACTTTGTTTAAATCTTTGTAAAAATCGTTATAAATTTTCTCTGGAGATATTAAATATATCAATTTTTTCAAATTAATTAAGCTACTAATTCTTTTTCTTGTGTTTCAGTCCACTCACCTTTTGAGGCAAGGCCATTCATCTTAGCTCTATGAGCAAACGCTTTTTGAACTTCATTTTTATTATTCTGGTCTTCTCCAAAAGCTTTTAATGCGCTTGCTTGTAAACCCCTACCGTATGAAAAAGTCATAAGAAATTTTGTATCATTTATCTTATTTATTTCATTTAAGTTTTTGCTCGACTCAATTTCTGATTGACCACCAGATAAAAAAGCAATTCCTGGAACTTCACTTGGAACATTTTTTTTAAGACATTCCAACGTTTTTTTTGCAATTTCTTCATTATTAGATTTTTTAGAGGACTCTGAGCCTGGAATAATCATATTTGGTTTCAGCACGATGCCTTTTAAATTTACTCTATGGTTAGCAAGTTCGTTAAAACATTCGTTAAGAACATCCGTAGTAACCTGATAGCATTTATCAATATCATGTGAGCCATCCATTAAAACTTCTGGTTCAACAATTGGTACCATTTTAGCTTCTTGGACCAGCGCAGCATATCTGGCCAGAGCATGTGCATTTGATTTAATTGATTGAGATGATGGAAAATTATTTCCGATCATATAAACGCCTCTCCATTTTGTAAATCTTGCACCAAGCTTGTAGTATTCTTCTAATCTTTCTCTAAGTCCATCCAGTCCTTCCGTGACTGTTTCATTTGATGATCCTGCAAGCGGCTTAGCTCCTTTATCAACTTTAATACCTGGGACAGAGCCATTTTTCTCTATCAATTGTGGCACAGTTAATCCAAGTGAAGTTTTTTGTTTTATTGTTTCATCAAAAAGAATTACTCCACCAATATAATTTTTCATAGCATCAGCGCTAAAAAGAGCTTCTCTAAATGTTATTCTATTTTTTTCAGTATTTTCTACATTAATACTCTTAAATCTTTTTGCTATTGTGCCTGTGCTTTCATCAGCTGCTAAAATACCTTTACCTTTAGCACACATTTTTTTTGCAATTTCTTCTAAGATCATAAGGAGTATTTATTTTAAAACATTAAGACCGGGCAAGTCTTTTCCTTCGAGAAATTCCAAAAAAGCACCACCTGCTGTTGATAAGTGTGTGAAAGTAAACTCTTCATTACTCTTATTAAGTGCAGAAATAGTGTCACCCCCACCAAGAATTGACACTAAAGACTTGTTTGATGTGTTTTTAGAAATTTTATTTGCTATTGCTAATGTGCCAACTATAAAATTTTTATTTTCAAAATAACCTGCGGGCCCATTCCATAAAACTGTATTAGATTGATCTATAATATTTTCAATATTTTTAATTGTTTTTGGTCCTATATCTAGAATGATCTCATTATTGTCAATACTATTTTTTGTTTTAGCTGTTCCAGCACCTTCAAAACTATTAGAGACATTACAGTCTTCGGGAGTGATAATATTACAGTTATTTTGTTGTGCTTTAGCATATATTTCATTAATTATTTTATTTGAGTTTTCTTCTAATAGAGATTTTCCAATTTTAAAACCCTTAAAGGCTAAAAAATTATTAGCCATGGCTCCAACAATTACAATATTGTTTACGTTTTTAATTAGATTAGAAATAACATTTATTTTAGTTGAAATTTTAGATCCTCCTATAATACAGGTAACTGGTTCTTTCTTATTTTTAATAACTAAATTGATTGCTTCAACTTCTTTTTTTAATAGCGGTCCAGCATAAGACTCTTGCATATATTTTGTGATTTTATGAATTGATGCTTGTTCTCTGTGAGAACAAGAAAATGCATCATTAATATAAATGTCTCCAAGTGACGCGAGTTTTTTTGCTAGCACGTCATCATTTTTACTTTCTCCTTTAGAAAATCTTATATTTTCAAGTAATATAATTTCTCCTTCTTTTAAATAAGAGCACTTATTTTTGATCTCCTCATCGATATTTCCCATAAAAAAAAATAAGTTAGATTTTAATTGTTCTTTTAAAAATTTATATACAGGTATTAAAGATAGCTCGCTGACCTTTGAGCCTTTTGGTCTACCAAGGTGACTTATGATAATTATTTTTGCTTTTTTTTTAATTAAATCTTTTAAAAAAGGTAGTGCTAATGTAATTCTTGTGAAATCTTGAATTTTTTTATCTTTTAACGGTACATTTAAGTCAAGTCTGAGGATAATTGTTTTACTTTGAATATCTAAAGTGTCAGAATAATATTTAATTTTACTCATTCAAATCTGAATTTTTTTTCTAAGCCTTTCTTGAATAATAGTAACTATTTTTTCTTCTGATAAATTAAAATGATCATATACTTTTTTATAAGGAGCGCTTTCACCAAAACTATTAATACCTAAAGAAACACCTTTATCCCCAGAGTATTTTTCCCACGAAGAAACACTACCAGCTTCAATTGTTACAATTAAAGAATCTTCATCTAAAATATCTTTTCTAAAATTATCAGCTTGTTTATCGAATAACTCTTGGCAAGGCATCGAAACTACTTTGGACTCAACATTATTTTGTTTTAGTACTGTTTGTACATTTAATGCTAGCTCAACTTCAGAACCAGACGCTACTAAGGTAACTTTATTATCATGAGAAGTTATTTTTACTACATAAGCCCCTTTTTCACATTTATTTACTTCTGAATTGTTTGGATTAATGTATGGCAGTTTTTGCCTTGATAAAGCAATTGCACTTGGGGTGTTCTTGTTTTTCAAAGCTATTTGCCAACATTCGAGTGTTTCGTTTATATCTGCAGGACGAAAGACGTTTAAATTTGGTATCGCTCTCAATCCTGTTAATTGTTCTATAGGTTGGTGAGTTGGACCATCTTCCCCAAGTCCAATAGAATCGTGAGAAAAAATATAAATGACATTTAATCCCATTAGCGCCGATAATCTTATAGATGGTTTACAATAATCAGAAAAAATTAAAAATGTTCCCCCGTAAGGAATTAATCCACTATATAAAGCCAAGCCATTCATAACAGCGGCCATCCCATGTTCTCTCACTCCATAATGAATATAATTTCCATTAAAATTTTTAGAATTAATTATTTTTGAGTTTTTTGTTTTAGTATTATTCGAACCGCTAAGATCTGCTGATCCTCCAATTAATTGAGGTAAAATATTTGAGATACTTTCAATAACAGCCGATGAACATTGTCTTGTAGCCATACTTGGTTTTAATTCAAAATATTTTGTTTTTTCATTTTTAATTAAATTTTCAAGATCCTTGATACTTGATTTAATATACACATCCTCTATTTCCAATTTAATTTTAGAATCTTTCTTACTTAGTGTTAAATTCCATTTGTCCTCTAACTTTGCTCCTTTTCTGCCAATTTCTCTCCATGTATTTAAAACATCTTCATGTAATGTAAAAGGTTCATTGCCCCATTTCAGTTTCTTTCTTACTAAAGCAATTTCTTCATCTCCCAAAGGTGAACCATGTGAAGAAGCTTTTCCAGATTTATTTGGAGATCCAAATCCAATTATAGTTTTACAAGATATTAAAGTAGGCTTATTTGCTTTTGAAGCTTTAGATATAGCTTTTGATATTTGTTTTTCATTATGTCCATTTACTTCTAAAAAGTTCCAGCCATATGCTTCAAATCTTTTTTTATAGTTATCCGAAACACTTAAAGAAGTAGACCCATCAATCGAGATTTTATTATTATCAAAAAAAACTATTAAATTTTTAAGCTTTAAGTGGCCTGCTAAGCTCATTGCTTCGTGGCTAATCCCTTCCATCAAATCACCATCACTCGCGATCACATATGTTTTATTATCAATTAAGGTTGAACCAAATTTTTTTCTTAAAATTTCTTCAGCTATTGCCATACCAACAGCGTTTCCAAGTCCTTGTCCTAAAGGTCCTGTAGTAGTTTCTATTCCAGTCCCTTTTTTGTATTCAGGATGTCCAGCACAAATAGAATTTAGTTGTCTAAAATTTTTGATATCATCAATCGAAATACTTTTGTAACCACAGAGATAAAGCAAAGAATACAAGAGCATTGATCCGTGACCTGCTGATAAAATAAATCTATCTCTGTTAATCCAGTTGGGATTTTTAGGATTAAACCTCAGGTGGTATTTAAATAATACGGTTGCCACATCCGCCATGCCCATAGGCATTCCTGGATGGCCAGAGTTTGCTTTTTGCACAGCGTCAATAGATAAAAATCTTATTGCGTTTGATAATTGGTTAAATTTTACGTTCACAGCACAATTACCTATATAGACTTAAACTAAGTATATCAATAATATGATATAAAAAAACTTATGAGTATTTTTGAGAAAAAAGAAAAAAATTTAAATCAATTAATTAGTAAACTAGATAATTTAACCTCAACTTATTCACACTCTTCGTATGAAGTGGAAAAAATAAAAACAGAGAGAAATGAAATACTTAGACAAAAATCGAAAATTGAAAAAAAAAATGAAGAATTAACTAGGGAGCATAAGTATTTAAAGGAAAAAATAATCAAGCTTCAAGAGGAAGTGAACAAAAAGTCACTTATAGAAGATAAATTTAACCAAGATATTGAAGAACTAAGTCAAGAAACAGAAAATTTAGTGAATGAAATTGAAAAATGGCAAACGTAAATATAAAATTTAATAACAAAGATTATCTTTTATCTTGTGATGATGGACAAGAAGAGTCACTAAAAAATTTAACAAAGTTTTTAGATAAGAAATATAGTGAATTAAAAGATAAGCTAGGAAATATTGGAGAAAACAAACTGTTATTGATAACCACAATACAATTAATCGATGATTATTTTGATTTAAAACAAAGAGTTACAAAACAAAAAAAGAAATTAGATGAACTGGCTGACAAATTTAAAGAATTAAAAAAATTAGCGATAAAATATAAAGATGGAAAAGATAAAGAGATAGCTAAGCTTAATGAAGAATTAGAGAATTTTAAAAAGACTGCAGAGGAAAGTAGAAGTCTTTATGAGACTATGTTAGATAAAACAACAGAATCGATAGAAAAAATACTTTCAAACACTGAGTCAACTTCTAAAGTTCAGTAAATGCAAATCAAGGACAGATTAAGAAAAAAATTTTTTCTTAGAAGAAAAAAAAATTATTTTGATATAAAGCCTAATTTTTTTAATCCATTATTTAAGTTGATTGAAAAAAAATACAATAAAAAAAGTATTAATTTATCTAGTTATTATCCTGCTTCTTTTGAAGTAAATGTACTTAACTTATTTGAGAAAAGTATGGCTAAAAAATTGAAAACACTTCTTCCAGTGATAGCAGATAATGATTTAATGTATTTTTATAAATGGAAAAAAAATGATGTTTTGCAAATTAATAAATTTGGAATGCTAGAACCCACATCATTTTCAAATCATGTTGTGCCAAATGTAATGTTAGTTCCTTTGTTAGCTTATGATGACCAAAACAATAGACTGGGGTATGGGAAGGGATTTTATGATCGATATTTAAATAAATTTTTAAAGATAAACAATAATATTTTAACAATTGGCATTGCTTTTTCATTTCAAAAATATCATAAGCTTCCAATATCTAACAATGATGTAAAATTGAATTATATTTTGACCGAAGAAGGACTGTATTAATGAAAATACTAATATTAGGGGATGTAGTTGGAGTCTCCGGAAGAAAAAGTATAAAAGATAATTTAGCTAAAATTATAGATGATCATGAAATAAATTTTACAATTCTTAATGGAGAAAATGCTGCAGATGATGGGAGGGGCTTAACAAAATCAATAGCAGAAGAGTTTTTTTTCCACGGAGTTGATGTGATTACTTCAGGCAATCATATTTGGGATAAACAAGAAATAACTGATTTTATAAACAAAGAATCTAGACTTCTCAGACCAGCCAATCTTGTAGAAGGCTCCCCTGGAAATGGTTTTGGAATTTATTCAACAAAAAATAAAAAGTTTAAAGTTGGAGTCATAAATTTAATGGGAAATGTTTTCATGAGAAAAACAGAGGATGTTTTTGAATCAGCAAAGAAAATTAAAAGTAAAATGATTTTAAAAAAAAATGTTGATTTTATATTAGTTGATTTTCATGGTGAAACTACAAGTGAAAAAATGGCAATTGGCCATTTTTTTGATGGGTCATCAACTGGAGTTGTAGGGACACACACGCATGTGCCTACTGCCGATACAAGAATCTTAGAGAAAGGAACAGCCTATCAAACAGATATAGGTATGTGTGGAGATTATAATTCTGTGATTGGCATGAATAAAGAAAATTCATTAAAAAGATTTTTTAAGAGCAAAGAATTAATTAAAAATTTTCCAGCTGAAGGCTCTGCTACACTGTCAGGAATTATTATAGAAGCGGACCATAACACTGGTTTAGCAAAAAAAATTACTAGATTAATTGAAGGTGGAAGTTTAATTAAATAAATATGGCGGGTCATTCACACTGGGCTGGAATTAAACATAAGAAAAGTCGAGCTGACAAAGAAAGGTCAAAAATATTCTCAAAGCTTTCAAGAGAGATCACAGTTGCTGCAAAATTAGGCGATAAAGATCCTGAAATGAATCCAAGATTAAGAGCAGCAATTCAAGCAGCAAAACAATCTAATATGCCTAAAGATAATATTGCTCGAGCAATAAATAAATCAGAAATGAGTGACGATAAAAGTTATGAAAATTTAAGGTATGAGGGATTTGGACCATTTAATGTTGCTTTTATAATCGAAACTTTGACGGACAATAAAAATAGATCTGCCTCAAGCATTAGAACAGTCATGCAAAAGAATGGAGGCAGATTAGGAGAATCAGGTTCTACTACTCATTTATTTTATAACTGTGGGGTTATTCATGTTGATAAAAAAAAATGTAGTGAAGATGAAATATTTGAAATAGCTACAAATTCAGGAGCTAAAGATTGTTTTCATTTAGAAAGCATTCATGAAATAATCTCTGATAAAGAAGATTTTTATAAAATTAAAAGTGTATTCGAAAAGAAATTAGATAACTTTGAATACTCTGGTATAGAATGGAGAGCTTTTAGTTATTTAAATTTAAATAAAGAACAAAATGAAAAAATTATAGCGATATTGGAGACTTTAGAAGAATTAGATGACGTTCAAACTATCTACACAAACGCAAATTTAGGAAACATTAAGTTATGAAAATTATAGGAATTGATCCAGGCTTAAGTGGAGCTATAGCTGTCTTAGAAAACAATAAAGTTTTAAGTATTTTTGATATGCCAGTTATGTCTGAAGGCAAAAAAAATAAAAGGCAACTTAATAGCGCCCAATTAGTGAAATTATTAAAAGATAATATCTTAAAAAACGAGGAAATATCTGTGGTAGTTGAGCAGGTGAATGCAATGCCAGGACAAGGTGTTACAAGCATGTTTAATTTTGGTCAAACTTTTGGAGCAATTAAAGGTGTGTGTGCAGCTTTAGGATTACCAATTTTTTTTGTAAGGCCATCAAAATGGAAAAAACATTTTGAATTGATAAATTCATCTAAAGACTCAAGTAGAACTAAAGCAATAGAAATGTACCCATCTTTATCAAACGATCTAGCTAAAAAAAAAGATGTAAATAAATCAGATGCCATTTTAATAGCAAGATTTTATAGTGAGACCAGGATAAAAGAAGGTAATTAAATAAATTAATCATATATTTAACTTTAAAAGCGCCAAATTCATGACACATTCTAAAAGTAATTAACTTTAATGGAACAAGAAATAGCTGCTCAAGTTGTTGGTTTAGGTGGAAGCTCAGATTTTTCTTTATGGAAATTATTTTTACGAGCTGATTTTGTTGTAAAATTTGTTATCATACTTTTAATTGCTAGCTCTATTTTTTCATGGGCTTTAATATTTAATAAGTTTAAATTATTTAAAAGTATTAATGCTACAACAGAAGATTTTGAAAAGAAATTCTGGAAAGCTAAATCTGCAGAAAGTTTTAACAATAATTTGCCTGCTAACTCTAAAGATCCAGCAACAATAATTTTTAAGACAGCAATGAATGAGCTTATTAAAACTAAGAGGCAATCATCTGCTATTCAATTGGCAAGAGTTGAAAGAATCTTAGAAGTTGCAACAGATAATGAAGTTAACAAAATAGAAAAAAATTTTACTTATCTTGCTACAGTAGGTTCTACAGCTCCATTCATAGGTTTGTTTGGAACAGTCTGGGGGATTATGAATTCTTTTCAATCAATTGCTATTTCTAGAAATACTAGCTTAGCTATAGTTGCTCCCGGGATAGCAGAAGCTTTATTTGCAACTGCACTTGGACTGCTGGCTGCAATTCCTGCAGTTGTTGCTTATAATAAATTTAACAGTGACTCTAAAAGATATATTTCAAAAATAGATAACTTTTCTAAAAGATTTTTATCAATCATATAAAAAATGACTTTTAAATTTAATCGCTCAAGAAATGAACCAATGAGTGAAATTAACGTCACACCATTCGTAGACGTTATGTTAGTTTTATTAATTATTTTTATGGTTACCGCTCCCCTCCTAACAGTTGGGGTGCAAGTAGATCTACCTGAGTCCGCAGCAGACTCTTTGCCTGACGACCAAGAGCCATTAACAATAAGCATAAATTCAAAAGGTGAAATATATATTCAAGAAATCAAAGTTAATTATCAAAAAATTATTCCAAAACTTTTAGCTATTGCGAAAAATAGAACAGATACAAGAATCTATGTTAGAGGAGATAAAACTATTAATTATGGAAGAGTTTTAGAAGTTATGGGAACACTATCTGGCGCAGGTTTTTCAAAAGTTGCATTGATATCTGAGCCATATAAAAATTAAATGAAAAATGACCAAAAGTTTAATTTACTCTTTATTGTTTCACTCGATCATGATTTTATTAACTATTTTAAGTTTACCATTTATGATTAGGCAGCCAATAGATTTACCTCCTATCGTTTCTGTTGAATTAATTCAGATTTCAGACAAAACTAACATTCCATTTGCCCCAAAAGCTCGAGAAATTATTAAAGAAACTAAAAAGAAAGAGGAAAGAGTAGTTTCAGAGCAAGCGCCACCAGCTGCTAAAGCAAAAGAAAAGCCAGACAGAATACCTTTGCCAGATGAAAAAAAACAAAAAAAACAAATAGTTAAAAAGAAACAAAATCCTGAAGAAATAAAACCTGAAATAAGACAGTCTTCAGAATTTGAAAAAAAAGAAATTGTAGACACAAATCAAATAGCAGCCTTAATTGATAAAGCCAAAGAGGAGGAAGCTGTAAAAAAAGATAAAACAGACAAATTAACTCAGAGTAGCGTTAAAAACTCTTTTGCAACTGGCTTAACATTGTCAGAAGAAGATGCTTTAAGGGCTCAAATATTTGGCTGCTGGAGTGTTCCGCTTGGATTACCTTATAATGAAAACTTATTGGTTAGAATTAAACTAAAATTAAAAAAAGATGGAACAATAATGAAATCTGAAATTTTAGATCATCAGAGGATGAATAGACCTGGACAAAAATTTTATAAAGTATTGGCAGAGAGTGCATTAAGAGCAGTTAGATTATGTCAGCCTCTTAAAGTTCCACCTACAGGGTATGAAAAATGGAAAGAAATTCAATTAAACTTTAATCCAACAGAAATGTTAAAAGGATAAAATGAAAAAAATATTTTTAGCTTTTATAATATATTTTATTTCACTAAGTTCTCTAAAAGCTCTAATAGAAGTTGATATTACCAGAGGTAACTTAGATCCTTTACCTATCGCTGTTTCACCTTTGCATGTTGATATTAAGTCTGAAGAATACGAAGGTTTAAAAATTAAAGAACTAGGCAGTAATATTTCTGCAATTATTGAAAATAATTTTAAAAGTACTGGACTATTTAATCCTTTAAAGAAAGATGCCTTTGTACAAAAACCAGATATTGCACATTTAAAACCAAGATTTGAAGACTGGAGATTAATTAAAGCGCAAGCTTTAGTTACCGGAAAACTATTAGTTAAAGATGGAAAATTAAAAGTTGAGTTTAGACTTTGGGATTTAGCAGCTGCAAAGGAAATGACAGCCCTAGCTTTTACCACAACACCTTCTAACTGGAGAAGAGTTGCTCATATAATATCCGATAAGATTTATGAACGTTTAACTGGAGAAGAAGGATATTTTGATACAAGAATTATTTATGTATCTGAAAGTGGCCTTAAAAGTGAGAGAATAAAAAAACTAGCAATTATGGACCAAGATGGGGCTAACACAAAGTACCTTACATTAGGAAACGAACTAGTGTTAACTCCTAGGTTCAATCCCACTAATCAAATGGTTACTTATCTTTCTTATTTTAGAAATATGCCAAGAGTATACTTGCTTGATATAGAAACGGGAATGCAAGAAGTTGTTGGAAATTTTCCAGGTATGACTTTTGCCCCTAGATTTTCTCCAGATGGCAAAAAAATAATAATGAGTTTTGCGGAGGATGGTAATTCAGATATTTATACAATGGATTTAGAAACTAGGGTTGTTGAGAGAATAACAAATCATTCTTCAATTGATACATCGCCTTCTTTTTCACCTGATGGAAAATATATAGTTTTCAATTCAGATCGAAGTGGTTTGCAACAAATTTATGTTATGAGAAGTGATGGCAGCAGTGTAAAAAGAATAACTTTTGGCTCAGGAATTTATGGAACACCAGTTTGGTCTCCTAGAGGAGATTTAATTGCTTTCACTAAGGTTAGAAAAGGAAGATTTTATATTGGAGTAATGAGAGCCGATGGTTCAGGAGAAAGGTTATTAACTGAAAATTTTTATCAAGAAGCTCCATCGTGGTCACCAAATGGGAGAGTCTTGGTATTTTACAGAGAAACTAAGTCAGGGTCAAAGGGAGAAGGGTTTTCAGCAACACTTTGGTCCATAGATATAACAGGTTATAATGAGAGAAAACTAAAGACTAAAACAGATGCTTCAGACCCATCTTGGTCCTCATTACTGTCAAAGTAAGGTGTTTTTAACGTAATTAGAGCTTGAATAATGTTTAATAATTTGAAATATTTCAACAATCAACCTAGGGGAAAAAATGACACTTAAGACGAATTTAAAAAATATATTATTAGTAGTATTTACAACGTTAATTTTAAGCGCTTGTTCAACAGCTAAAAAATCAGGAAGTTTAGATGGAGATGTTTACACTGGAAAAGAAACAGTAAAATATTTAGCTTCTGGAGTTCCAGACAGAGTATTTTTTGCTACAAACAAGACTTCTTTGACTACAGCATCAAGAGCTACTCTTAGAAAACAAGCGACATTTTTGAGAAAAAATAAAAAGCTTAATGTGACAATAGAAGGTCATGCTGACGAAAGAGGAACTAGAGAATATAACTTGGCTTTAGGAGAACGAAGAGCAAATGCAGCTAAAGATTATTTAATGACATATGGAATATCAGGAAAAAGAATTTCAACGATCAGTTATGGAAAAGAAAAACCAGTTAATCCAGCGTCAAGCGCATTAGCATGGTCCCAAAACAGAAGATCAGTCACAGTAAAAGTAAATTAATTTTTTTAATTTAAGACCCTTTAATAAGTACGTTATTAAAGGGTCTTTTTTTTGCCATTTTATATCTTTAAATATTCATAATGAATTTGATTAAAAAAAAATTTTTAACTTTTTTTATACTGTCTCTAATTTTATCAAACTCTTTTGTTAAGGCAGAAGAAGAAGATATTTTAATTCAAGCAGTTGCAGATCAAATTCAAGTTTTAACAAAAGATTTAAAAACATTAGAGAAAGCTGTTTATCAAAAATCAGATGTTACCTCTAAAAGCTTATCTTCGATAGAGTCTAGCGGTCTCAACGAAGATATTTTGACTAAACATCTTTTAAAATTAAATGAAATTGAAAATCAATTTAGAGAATTGACGAACAAATTTGAAGAAGTGAACTTTAAGTTAGATAAATTGTCATCTCGTGTAACTAAAATTCAATCAGATACACAATTAAGGCTTTCTGATATTGAGAGCTTGGATGGAGAAAATAAAAAAGTAAAAACAAAATTACCAGGCTCCAGTAAACCGCAAGACTTTGGAGCAAATCCTGGTTATTCAGTATCAGGTTTACCAGAAAAGCAAGAGACTAGTTCTATTGAAAGCGCCCAAACAGTAATTACAGAAGAGCCTGAAAAAAAAGAATCTTTATTGCCAGCCAAACCTCCTAAAGAACAATATGCATTTGCTGTTAGTTTTATGAAAATAGGAGACTACGAAACTGCAGAATTTGCATTAAAAGAATTTATTGAAAAAAATAAAGATCATGATTTAGCAGGTAACGCACAATTTTGGTATGGAGAAACATTTAGAATTAGACAACTTTATTCCGACGCAGCTACTGCATATCTGGATGGGTATCAAAATTATCCAAAAAGTAAAAAAGCTCCAGACAACCTTTTAAAGTTAGGTGTAACCATGGTTCAATTAGGAGAAAAAGATCAAGGTTGTAAAATGATTTCTGGAGTAAAAAAAGAATATCCAAAAGCTAGCAAGTCTGTGCTACAAAAAGCTCAGTATGAGCAAAAAAAATTCAAATGTAACTCTTAAAAATAATTTTAAGAACTACGATGAACTATTTCATATTTATTCCACATTCAAAAATAAATTAAAGTATTTTAAAAAAAAAAATTTATTAATTGCTGTATCAGGTGGACCAGATAGTTTAGCTTTAACAGCTCTAGCTAAATCTTTCAGCTATGAAAATAAATGTAAAATTTACTATGTTTTGGTTGATCATAATTTAAGAAAGAACTCATCAAGTGAAGCTGCTTCAGTGAAAAAACTACTTAAGAAATATCAAATAACTTTAAATATTTTGAAAAACAAAAAACCAATAAAAAATAATATTCAAGGAGAAGCTAGAAAAATTCGTTACAATCTTCTTGCAGCTTTTTGTAAAAAGAAAAAAATTAAAACAATTTTAACTGCACATAATTTGGAGGATCAAGTAGAAACTTTTTTTATAAGGCTTTCAAGAGGTAGTGGATTGCATGGACTAGCTTCAATGAAGCAAATTAATAACATAAACAACAATATCAGTTTATTAAGACCATTATTAGATTTTAAAAAAAATCAATTAATTAAAATTTCAAAACTTATCTTTGGCAAGTTTTACAAAGACCCATCAAATAAAAATAAAAAATACTTAAGAACTAGAATAAGAAATTTACAAAAATTACTTGAAAAAAGCGGAATTAATTATGATCAAATTTTTAAATCAATAAAAAATTTAGCCTCAAGTAGGGATACATTGGATATATATTTTAATAAAATTTATAAAAATATGATTAATAAAAAAAGAAATGAAGTTTTGATTAATTTAAAAAGTTTAAACGAGCTCAATCAAGAAATGAAAATGAGAGTATTTAAAAAATCAATTCAGGATTTTACTGACACTTATTATGCTGCTCGCTCAAAAAAAATCTTTCACTTAATTCATCAGATAGAATCAACGAAAAATACCAAATTTACCCTTGGTGGCTGCTTAATACTAAGGGAAAAAAATCACATAATTCTCAAGAAAGAGAATAAAAGTTAGGAATTTTCCTCAATGTGATATATTTTGTCTTATTTACAACTTAATTACTCTTAAAGTATACTTGTTATATAAAAAATAATGCTTATTTAATCCTTATGAATTTAAAAAATTTAATAATGTGGGGAATTATAGTCTTACTTTCGGTAGGTCTATTCAACATGTTTCAAGACCCAAGAAAAATAAATACTGAAAAAAATAAACTACCATTCTCCAATTTCTTGACTGAAGTAGATAACGGTCGAGTTGTTGAAGTTCAAATACAAGGAAACAATATTTCAGGAGTTTTAGCTGATGGAAAGACATTTAATACTTACTCTCCAAACTATCCGGAATTAGTAGAAAAACTATCGTCCAAAAATGTTAGTATAATCGCTTCACCTTTAGAAGATAAAATGCCTTCACTTTTAGGGATACTGTTATCTTGGTTTCCTATGCTGTTGCTTATTGGTGTTTGGATTTTTTTCATGCGTCAAATGCAAGGTGGAAAAGGTGGTGCTATGGGTTTTGGCAGATCAAAAGCAAAATTATTAAATGAAGCACAAGGGAAAGTCACATTTAATGATGTTGCTGGAGTCGAGGAAGCAAAAGAAGAAGTAGAAGAAATTGTAGAATTTTTAAAAGACCCAAAAAAATTTAGTAGGTTAGGTGGAAAAATTCCAAAAGGTGCATTATTAATTGGCCCTCCAGGTACTGGTAAAACCTTACTCGCTAAAGCTATTGCTGGTGAAGCCAATGTTCCATTTTTCTCAATTTCAGGATCTGATTTTGTAGAAATGTTTGTAGGAGTAGGAGCTTCAAGAGTTAGAGATATGTTTGAACAAGGAAAAAAACATTCTCCCTGCATAATTTTTATCGATGAAATTGACGCTGTAGGTAGAAGTAGAGGAGCAGGACTTGGTGGTGGTAATGATGAAAGAGAACAAACGCTTAATCAACTTTTAGTCGAGATGGACGGCTTTGATACAAATGAAGGTATAATATTAATTGCAGCAACAAACAGACCTGATGTTTTAGACCCAGCCTTATTAAGACCAGGAAGATTTGATAGACAAGTAGTTGTTGGCAACCCAGATATAATGGGAAGAGAAGCAATTTTAAAAGTTCATGTAAAAAAAATAAGTGTAGGACCAGACGTAAAATTAAGAACTATTGCGAGAGGAACACCAGGGTTTTCGGGTGCTGATTTAGCTAATTTAATTAATGAATCTGCTTTGCTAGCTGCAAGAAAAAATAAAAGAGTAGTTACAATGTCAGATGTGGAAGAAGCCAAAGATAAAGTCATGATGGGTGCAGAAAGAAGATCTATGGTTATGTCTGAAGATGAAAAAAAATTAACAGCTTATCATGAGGGTGGACATGCAATTGTCGCATTAAATGAAAAAGCTTCTGACCCAATTCACAAAGCAACAATTATTCCAAGAGGAAGAGCCCTAGGCATGGTGATGAGACTTCCTGAAAGAGATCAACTTTCCGTTACTAGAGAAAAAATGTATTCAGATATTGCTGTAGCAATGGGTGGAAGAATTGCAGAAGAATTAATTTTTGGACATGACAAAGTAACTTCTGGTGCATCATCTGATATAGATATGGCTACAAAAATGGCAAAAAATATGGTTACTAAATATGGCATGAGCAAAGAGCTTGGACCATTGGCCTATGGAGAAAATGAAGAAGAAGTATTTTTAGGAAGATCAGTAACAAAAAGTCAAAATATGTCAGAGGAAACAGCCAAAAAAATTGATTCAGAAGTTAAAAAAATTGTTGAAACAGGTTACGAGAGAGCAAGAAATGTTTTAACAGATAAAATTGATGATCTTCATAAAATTGCTAAAGCCTTATTAGTTTACGAAACTTTATCAGGTGATGAAATAAGAGATTTAATATTAAAAAATATTAATCCTTCAAAATCTTTTAAAGCAGAAGATGAGAGTGAAAGTAAAAATTCATCAGCTCTTGGTTCATTAGGTTTAAAACCAAAGCCAGCAATTTAAAAAAATTCATGAAAAAATATTACACTCGAGCGTGTAATTTTTATTATGGAATTAATGCTAAATTACTAATCAAAAAAAAACTAGCTTTACCATTATGTGGTAATAAAAACATTGCCTTTGATAAAATTGAAGTTTTTACGAGAAATAATAATAAAATTTTATCAAAAATCATTGGTATCAAAGAAGTTAAAACTCTGGGTGCTGTTTGCAAGAAAAAGGTTCACCGAGATTTAAGAAAGATAGCTTTAAAAAGAAAAAATTTTTTAAAGAATGTAAATTTTTTAGAATCATCAATTATGGGTATCTTAAACTTAACCCCTGATAGTTTTTCAGATGGAGGTAAATTTAATAATCAAAAAAAAGCAAAAAATCATATTACCAGCATGATTGAAGCAGGGGCAAAAATTATTGATATTGGTGGCGAGTCGACAAGACCAGGTTCAGAAACAGTCTCTCCTAAAATGGAATGGAAAAGAATCGAAAAAATAATTAAAAATTTTAAGAAACAACATAAAAAAACTTGTTTATCTATAGATACAAGAAAATCAGAAGTAATGGTTGAAGGAATGAAGTACGGAGTAGATATAATAAATGATGTTTCAGGATTCAATTACGATGATAAATCTTTACGAAAAATACAAAAGTATCAAGTTGCAAAAGTTCTTCACCATATGCAAGGCACACCCAATACAATGCAAAAAAAACCAAAATATAAAAATGTTTTACTAGATATTTATGATTTTTTTGAGAAAGGTGTACAAAATATTAATAGTAAAAAAATAATTATAGATCCAGGCATTGGTTTTGGTAAAAATTTGAAACATAACTTGACTTTAATTTCTAAGATTTCTTTGTTTCATAGTCTTGGACTTCCAATTTTGATTGGAACTTCTAGGAAAAGGTTTATTAATCAAATATCTGGTATCAATGATAGTAAGGAAAGAATTGGAGGTACTATAGCATCAGTTTTGTTTTTGTTATCTCAAGGAGTTCAGATATTTAGAGTACATAACGTTAATGAGGTTAAACAAGGTATTTTGGTATTTAAAAAAATATTATTAAACTTACATAATTAATGAAAAATAAATATTTTGGAACTGATGGAATTCGAGGGACAGTTAATAGAGGTAATATAACTGGTGAAAAATTTTTCAAATTTGGTCTAGCGTCAGGAACATTTTTTAAAAATCAAAAAAAATCTAAACAAATTGCTATTATTGCTAAAGACACAAGACTATCTGGGTATACATTAGAACCAGCATTAGTATCAGGGTTAGTTTCTGGAGGTATGAATGTTTTTACTTTAGGTCCATTACCTACTAATGGACTTGCAATGTTAACAAAATCTATGAAAGCTAATATGGGCATCATGATCACCGCTTCTCATAATCCTTATTATGATAATGGTCTTAAATTATTTGGACCAGATGGTATGAAATTATCAGATCAAATAGAAAAAAAAATTGAAAAATTAATTGATGCAAAAAATACTAAACAATTAACAAATCCTGAATTACTAGGCAGGGTAAAAAGATTAGAAGACGGAAATGATAAATATATTAAAATTTTAAAAAAAAATTTTCCAAAAAATTTTCATTTAAGAGGTACAAAAATAGTTTTAGATTGTGCTAATGGAGCTGGATATAAAGCAGCTCCTAGACTACTTCAAGATCTTGGGGCAAAAGTTATATCTATTGGAGTAAAACCTAATGGTTTAAATATTAATAATAAATGTGGCTCTACTCATCCATCAAAAATTTGTTCTGCTGTAAGAAAATATAAGGCACATGTTGGGATATCGTTCGATGGAGATGCGGATAGAATTATTATGTGTGATGAGAAAGGTAAAGTTATCGATGGAGATCAGATTATTGCTATGCTTGCCAGAAGGTGGAGATTAAAAAAAATTTTAAAAGGAGGCGTAGTTGGAACTTTAATGTCTAATTATGGTTTAGAAAAATTTTTAAGAAAAGAAAAGATAAAATTTTATAGATCTAGAGTAGGTGATAGATATGTAAAAGAAATGATGAAAAAGCTAAATTTTAACCTTGGAGGAGAACAATCTGGCCATATAATTCTTGGTAAATTTGCAACAACCGGCGATGGCTTGATGGTTGCTCTAGAGATTTTATTTTCTTTAAGGAAAAAAAAAAAAGCCAGTAAATTATTAAATGTATTTAAACCCTTGCCTCAAATCTTAGAAAATATTTATGTTAAAGATAAAGATATAATTAATTCAAATAAGTGTCAGGTCGCCATTAAATTGGCAAATAAATTTATGGGTAACAATGGAAGGTTATTAATAAGAAAATCTGGCACCGAATCAAAAATAAGAATTATGGGAGAGTCAAATAATAAAAGTTTAATTTTAAAATGTATTAAAATGATAAAAAAAACAATTAAATAAATTGCTACCTAAATCTAAAATTTTAATAATAGCTGGTTCTGACTCATCGGGTGGAGCAGGAATTCAAGCAGACATCAAAACTGTCACTGCATTAGGTTCGTACGCCATGACTGCAATCACAGCTATTACATCTCAAAATACAACTGGTGTTAAGTCAATTGTGCCTATTTCACCAAGAGAGATATCTAGTCAAATTGAATTTACTTCAAAAGACATTAAGCCTGACTCTATTAAAATTGGAATGCTTCATTCTAGTGCTGTAATAGATACTGTTTTAAAATCACTTAAAAAAATTAGAGTTTCAAAAGTCGTTTTAGATCCAGTTATGGTAGCTAAAGGTGGAGCTAAGTTAATTGATGCTAAAGCAATAAATAATATTCGTAGTAAACTATTAAAAAAAACTTATTTGATCACACCTAATATTCCTGAAGCAGAAATATTAACTAATATTAAGATAAAATCTATTGATGACATGGTACACGCTGGCTACAAATTACTAAAATTTGGAGCAAAAAATATTTTAATAAAAGGAGGACATTTAAAAAACCATAAACAAGTATCAGATATTTTGTTGAATAATAGAGAGGTCGTGATTTTTAGTAATAAAAGGTACAAAACTAAAAATACGCACGGGACTGGGTGCACATTATCTTCAGCAATAGCAACATATCTTTCACGTGGAAAAGTATTAAAGAAAGCTTGTGAACTTGGAATTAAATATGTTAACCAGGCAATAGGATCTAATCTTAATTATGGAAAAGGCAATGGTCCTATTAACCACTTAAACTCAATAAAAATAAATAAAAAATTTAAATAATGAAAAATGTAGTAGTTGTAGGTTCACAATGGGGAGACGAAGGTAAGGGAAAAATAGTTGATTGGTTATCAAGTGAAGCAGATGTTGTTGTTCGTTTTCAAGGAGGACATAATGCTGGACACACTTTAGTAATTGATAAAAAAGTATTTAAATTAAGGTTATTACCATCGGGAATAGTAAGAGAAGGAAAAATATCTATACTAGGTAATGGTGTAGTCATAGATCCATGGGCTTTACTAGATGAAATTAAAGAAATAAAAAAGCAAGGAATAAATGTAAATCCAGACAATTTTATGATTTCAGAGTCAGCTTCATTAATACTTCCATTTCACCAAGAAATGGATGAAATAAGAGAAGATGCAGCTGGTAAAGGAAAAATTGGAACAACAAGAAGGGGGATTGGTCCTTGTTACGAAGATAAAGTTGGAAGACGCTCTATACGTGTGATGGACCTTAGATCAGAGAGCAATCTTGATAATAGATTAAAAAACGTATTACTGCATCATAACGCAATAAGAAAAGGCTTAAAAAAAGAAATTTATAAAAAAAATGATCTTAAGAAAAAATTATTAAAAATAGCCCCACAAATTTTAAAATTTGCACAGCCAGTATGGTTAAAGTTAGATGAGTTTACAAAAGATAAAAAAAAAATATTGTTTGAAGGTGCTCAAGGAATACTTTTAGATGTAGATCACGGAACATACCCCTATGTCACTTCTTCAAATACAGTACCAGCAATGGCCGCAACAGGGACAGGCTCAGGACCAAATAAAATAAATTATGTTTTAGGTATAACAAAAGCCTACACAACAAGAGTTGGCAGTGGACCATTTCCAACAGAATTAAATGATGAAATAGGAGAAAGTTTAGGTAGAAGAGGAAAAGAATTTGGAACAGTGACAGCTAGAAAAAGAAGATGTGGTTGGTTTGACGGAGTGCTTGTTCGTCAAACAATAAAAATCTCAGGTATTAACGGAATTGCCTTAACTAAGCTAGACGTGCTTGATGAATTGGATGAAATAAAAGTTTGTGTTGAATATGACTTAAATGGTAAAAAATTAGACTATTTGCCTGCAGCCTCGGAAGACCAGTTTAATATAAAACCTATTTACAAAACTTTTACTGGCTGGAAAACTAAAACCCAAGGCATAAGAAATATCAAAGATTTACCAGATAATGCCAAAAAATATATTTATGCATTAGAAGATTTTATTGGCGCAAAAATTTCAAGTATTTCTACAAGTCCTGAAAGAGACGATACAATATTGATCGAAGATCCTTTTAAAGCATTTTAGTTTGCAGGGAGTAAATTTTTAGCTTTACTAGCATTAATCATAGATTTTTGTAATTTTTCAAAAGCTTTAGTTTCAATCTGTCTAATCCTTTCTCTGCTAATTTTATATCTTTTGCTAAGCTCTTCTAAAGTTTTAGGGTTTTCGGAAAGCCTTCGTTCATTAATAATTTCTTTTTCTCTTTCATTTAAAATCTTCATCGCATCAATCAACAATTCTTTTTTGTCATCATATTCTTGTTTTTGCGAAACAATCAGTTCTTGATCTAATCTATCATCTACCAACCAATCTTGCCATTCATCAGTCTCACCACTTTTTATTGGATCATTTAAAGATTTCTCTCGACCCATCATTCTTCTATTCATATTTACTACTTCTTCAGAATTTACATCTAATCTTTTTGAAATTTCGTCTACTTGTTCATTTTTTAAGTCACCTTCTTGCCCAGGTGCTATTTGATTTTTTAGTTTTTTTAAATTGAAAAAAAGTTTTTTTTGGGCAGTAGTTGTTCCCATCTTAACAAGACTCCACGATCTTAAAACATATTCTTGTATCGATGCTTTAATCCACCACATCGCATAAGTAGCAAGCCTAAAACCTTTGTTAGGATCAAACTTTTTTACAGCTTGCATTAAACCTATATTTCCTTCAGATATTAATTCATTTACAGGCAATCCATATCCACGGTAACCCATAGCAATTTTTGCTACTAACCTTAAATGACTGGTAACTAGTTTGTGAGCAGACTGTAAATTTCCATTTTCCCTCCAGTTTTTTGCCAACATATATTCCTCTTCAGCATCTAACATTGGAAACTTTTTAATTTGAGCCAAGTATAGTGATAGGCCTCCAACTGTAGGTAAAGGCAAGTTACTTATAGTTTTTTTTTCATTCATATTCCTGATTTATATATTAAATTTTATTTTTCAACTACTATGTTTTTTTAATAAATGCATTAATTTCATAAAATCACTGGGTAATTTTGACTCAAAGTTAACCCATTTATTTTGGGTTGGATGAATAAACTCTAAGCTCTTTGCATGTAGAGCCTGGCCGTTCAGTGCTGAAAATGCCTTAAAAAAATCTTCATTTATTTTTTTAAATTTAATGTTTTTTTTCCCATATTGTTGATCACCGAGCAAAGATGATCCTTTATATTTCATGTGAACTCTTATTTGATGAGTCCTTCCAGTTTCTAATTTACATTCAATTAGACTAATTTTTGGAATATCTTTTCCATTAAATACTTGAATTGTTTTATAATTTGTTATTGCTTTTTTCCCATTAACATCGCTAACCATCATCAATTGTCTATTTTTTTTATTTCTAGAAATTAACGTTTCTATGCGGCCTTCCAATGGTCTTACAACCCCCCAAACTAGGCATAGATATTTTCTTTTGATAGAATGGTCACTAAATTGTTTTCCAAGATTTGAATGGGATAAATTATTTTTTGCAATGACTAATAAACCACTGGTTTCTTTATCTATTCTATGAACTATACCCGGTCTTAATTCACCATTCGTGTTTGATAAATTATTTTTATATTTGTAAATTAATGCATTTGCTAAAGTATTTTGGTAGTTTCCTGCACCTGGGTGAACAACCATACCTTTTGGCTTATTTACGATAAGAATATCTTTGTCTTCAAAATGTATATCTAGCTTTATTTTATTTGGTAATAACTTATCTAAACTTTTGATAAAAAACTTGATCTCTATTACATCATGTGGCTTAATTTTTTTCGATGACAAATTAATTATTTTCTTATTAATTTTAACTTGGTTTGAATCAATAATTTTTTTAATATTTGATCTGGTTAGATGATCTATTTTTTTTGATAAAAAAATATCAAGTCTTGAACTATTATCTTTTTCTGAAACTAAGAATTTCATTAAATTACTCATGATTCAATCTAGATTATAGTCAAAAGTGTTTGTAGCTCAACTTTTCAAATGATTCATAGCAAATTATCCTATATAAATTAATTATTAATTACGCGCCGCTAGCTCAACTGGATAGAGTACTTGATTTCGAATCAAGGGGTTATAGGTTCGACTCCTATGTGGCGCAGATTAAATTGTAAATTAACGTTTTTCAACTTTATCTTAAAATTTTTTTTAAAATAGCATTTGATAAAAAATGCTCTTTAATACCAATGTTTAAATTTGAAATAGTATTATTATTATTAATATTTTTTAAAAATAAATTTAAAATATTTTCAATAGGAGTTATTGTTGATCTAATATAAATTTTTTTTTTATAAAAAAAATAATTATCTACAGAACTATAACTATTAAACTTTAAATATCCCTTGGATCCAATAATTTTTATATTTCTATTTTGACTTTTTGGATAATTTGAAAAATAAAATAGCAAATGTAATTTTTTTTTAATTAATTGAACTTGTGCTTCTTCAAAAAAAAACCCATTTTTTTTTTCAAGTTTATATTTAATAATTTTAAATTTAGTTATTTTACCACAAATTTTTAAAAACATAGAAATCGGATGGGAAATCCAGTTTTGAAAAGGATAATAATTGTTTTTTACTGGGTATAAAGTTTTGTTGTTTCCGTAGGTTCCAATAATACTTTCAATTGCGCCTATTTTTTTTAATCCTTTATTTACCAGCTGAACAAATTTTGGATCAAACGTATCAGAATAATTTATTAAAAAAGAAGATTTATTTTTTTTAAATAAATTTTCAATTTTTTTTGATTGTGAGACAGTTTCACAAAAAGGTTTTTCAATTAAAATAGGAACTTTATTTTTTAAAAAAAATTTAGCATACTTAAAACTTGCCTTATAATTTGTTGCAATAATAACACCATCTATGTCACTTAAATCTTTAATATCAGTAAAAGTACCGCTTATATTTTTATTCTTAAAAAAAATATTCCTTTTTGTTTTAACGATTATTTTTATAATTTTTATGTTATTTTTTTTCTTTAAACACGCAAAAAATCTTTGCCCCGCTGTTCCAAATCCTATTATAGCAATATTTTTTTTCATAAAGTATTGGTAATATTTAAATAAATCTATATTAAATCAAAGTATAAAATAAATCTTTAAAATACTAATGAGAATATCAATATTTGGTGGTGGAATTTTTGGAATAACAACGTTCTTAATATTAAGAAAAAAAGGACTGGATTGTTACTTATACGAGAAAGAGAAAGAGTTATTGTGTGGGGCGACTACTAAAAATTTAAATAGAGTTCACTTAGGTTATCACTACCCTAGAGACAAGGAAACAGTTTTCCAGTCACAAAAAGGATTTAACTCATTTACAAAATTTTATTCTCATTCAATTATAAAAAAATTTGATAACTATTATGCAATAGCTAATTCCAGTAAAGTTAAAAGTAAAAAATATGAAAAATTCCTGAAAGAAACAAAACTTAAATATATAAAAATAGAACCAAAAAAATTTAGGTTCAAAACAAATTTTATTGAAAGTATATATAAAGTTAATGAGCCAGTTTATTCCTGGGATCTATTAAAAAAACAAATTCACAATTTAATTGGAAAAGACAGAAATAGAATTTTTCTAAAAAGTCCTGTAAAAAATAATAGACTTAAGGAAAATAAATATTTTTTTGACGTAAATCAAAAAACTGTCGAAAGCGATGTTGTGATTAATGCTACCTATGAAGGTTGTAATGAAATTTCAAAAAACATTAAAAATAAAAATAACTTTGAATATCAAATCACAAATATCATGGAAATTAGTAGTAAAAAATTTAAGTCTGTTGGCTTTGCTTTAATGGATGGACCTTTTTTTTCTTTTTTGCCCATGGGAACAAAAAAAAGTAAGCATGTGCTGTACCACGTTACGCATTCAGTTTTAAAAAGAGAAATAAGCAATCAATTTAAATATGTATGGTTAAAAAAGAACAAAAAATTGAAAAAAATTATTAAATTAAGTAATGCAAATACCCTTAAAGACTTAAAAAAATATTTCCCTGAAATGGATATAAAAAAAATTAATAAAAATTATATAAGTTCAAGAGTTTTATTGCCTAAGACGAAAAAAACTGCAAAAAGAATATCTTACTTCAAAGAAAGTTCAAAAAATTATTTTGAAATTTTTTCAGGTAAGGTTGACCATAGTGTAGATATAGCTGATAGAATATGTAAGAGAATTTATAAGATTTAAAACTGAGCTACAAGTTATTTTTAAAATTGTTCACTATGTGTGAAAACTCGCTCCATCTTTTATCATATTGATGTACTAATAAATAAGGTTTTCCAGCGTCATTAACTAGTCTCGACTCACTATCAAAAATAATTTTTTTCAAATAAAAAACTGTTGCAACAGGACCTCCGCTATTAGAATACAAATGATAATCTTTAATTATTTTTTTGTGAACTAAGTAGTTTGCATGCCCTTGTTCACAGCCTCTACCTTCTGGATCAGGTCTAAAAGTTATAAAATATTTAAATTTTTTTTTGTATTTAAATTCAGAGCCATGTTTTTTTAATAAACTTAAGTACTTCTTAATTTCACTACTTGATCCCAATACAGTACCTGAGCATAAAATAGTTTTACCACTGATACCATCAAAAGCATCTTTGCCATAAGTTTTTATCAGCCAATTTGAATTATAAGGACAATCTTTAATTCGATAATCCTCAAGGAAAAAATTTATGGGCCCTCCGTAATTAAAGTCAAATGGATTTCCCTGAAAATATATATCCCTACTGTCACACAACAACACATTATCATAATCTTTATTTTCTAAATATTTAGAAAAAATTTCATTTCTTTTATTTATAGTTTCATTCCTATGAATTTTTGTTTTAATTATATTACAATTGTATTTTTTTAATTCTTTTTCTAAAATTTCATTTTCATCAATAAAAAAACATACTTCACCATCATAGTATTTTCTAAGACTTTTAACAAAAAATTTTATTTGTTGAAAATTATAACCGACTGCAGCTGACAGAATTAAATTTTTATTCATAGGTATTGTTAGTTTTAAATGATTTTATATAATCCAGTTTTTGAAATATTCTTTATTTTTGAATATATACTTTGGAAAAGATTTGTCTACTGCAATTGCTTTATATTTAATATTTCTATTAAATAAATCTTCACCTTTGTTAATTTTTTTTTCTATATTTTCTTCATTAATGAATTCTTCTTTATTAAATTCTTGATGAGAGTAAGAAATTATTTTTTTTCTAATTAAGGGTGGTGTTTTTAAAAAACTGAAATGCCACCCAGCATCATTAATTAATTGAGGTTCTTTATCTTTAAAAAATTTCCAAAAGGGTACTTTTTTAGTCTTAATATTTCTAAGCCATTGAGGAGATTTCAAAAATTTTTTTTGACAAATTTTTGTTCCTGGCCAATAGTTATTAGTTATGTTTAAAAGATTTAATTTAGATTGAAAATTTTTTTGCAGTAGACAGGCATACTTTTCTTTTAAGTCAAATTCTATAATTTTTTTTGGGTTAGGAATTTCATCTATATCTGAAATCATAATCAAATCATCTGGCTCACAATCTTTGTAGCCTCTTTCTAATGCATTTCTTTGAAATTGATCTCGCATATGGTTTTTATGCCAATTTGTTTTTTTTGATTTTACATTTTCAGGCAGGTCGTTAATCACAAGGTATTCAATTTTATCTTTAAATTTTTTAAAATTATTAATATCAAAATTAAGTTTTTTTTTGTTACCAGCATGATCTCTTGTGGCTTCAGCGATTACAAATTTGTCGACTTTTTTATAGAGAGTATTTAGTCTTATTTCTAAAACCAAATCTTCGTCAAAGTACATAAAGCAATCAATTAGCTTCATTCTTTTAAAGTAGTTGTTGTGAATCCTATTTTTTTCCCACCTAAATTACTTGAGGAACAATGCAAGCTTGTTCTATCAAAAATTAAGATTTCCCCTAGTCTCCATTTATAGATCATTTCTATTTCTAGTCCTTTTAAGTTATCAATTTCCTCATGCTTTAAAAATTTCTCATGTATAGATTTATCAAAAGGTTTCTTATCATATAGATCTATATGTTCAGAAGATCTTTTATTATATCCTTTGGCGGCTAGCTCTTTCTCATTGAGTGAAAAAGTAGTTGAACAACCATAAAATCTGTTTTTAAAAATTACCGTCTCACCATGGTCAGATAATGGAATTAATAACTGTTTATAAATAATTTTATCAAATTCAAAACCAGTATCGACGTGAAGTGTGACTGGTAAAAAACTCTCTTGAAAAAAACCAAGACTCTCCAAACCATCTTTGGTATTCGGGTTATCCATTTCATAATCTCCAATAACTGATTTTATTTTTTCTTTATAAACTTTTTGTAAATCAGGAAAAAAGTTACTAGACCATTTCTTTTTTATTATTTTTTGTCTCTGATTATTTACTTCTATGGGTAACTCCTTATAAAGTTTAATGAAATTTTCAACTTCTTTATTATTTATGAAATTTTTTACTATAAAAGGCTTCTGCTCAAATTGTTTTATCTTTTTGATGAATTTATGCATCTATTCGCCCATATTAATTAACGTACCTCGTAATTTTGCACCGCTGTAAGACCAATGAAACATAATTACACCAAATATAAAATACAAAATTGAAATAAACATAGCTTTAGCTATTTCAAAATAGTTTATCATATCATAAATCAAAATGTTTCTCATTTCTTCAAAAATATAAACTAAAGGGAGTAATTTTGATATTGTCTGAAGCCAAGCTGGTAGTATTTCAATTGGGTAATAGATACAGCCTAAAGGAGCCAAGAAAAATAAACTAGCCCAGGCTATATTTTCAAAAGAAGGTCCAAATCTAAGTAAACCTGATGTTACTAATAAGCCTAGTGTAACTCCAAAAATATATAAAGTTAATAATAAAAAAATTAATGGAGTTCCAATTTTGAATATCGAAATACCAAATAGTGGAATTGCTATAATAGAAGCTGGGACAAGCCCAACTAAAGTTCTGAAAATTGCTGTAAATGTTAATGCTGCAATAATTTCATTTAATTTTATTGGAGCGGTAAATAAATTTGTAAAATTTCTACTCCAAATTTCTTCTAAAAACATCATATTATAACTAATACTAGATCTAAACAGAAAATCATAAAGTATTGCTGCACTTAAAATTATTCCTACAGTGTTATTATAATAACTTGAACTAAGAGTAAAAAACTTTGAGATAAAACCCCATAAAAAAATTTGAATTGTAGGCCAGTAAATCAAATCTAAAATTCTAGGGAAAGAACCTTTAATTAGATAAATATGCCTTAAGCTAAGAGCGAAAATTTTATTCCAACTCATTTTTGGTCCTTGCAATTTTTAAAAATGTTTCTTCTAAGTTACTTCTTCCATGTTTTTTAATAAGTTCATCACATGTACCGTGATCTACAACTTCACCTTTCTTCATCATTACTATATTATCACAAAGTCTTTCTACCTCTTTCATATTATGAGAGGCTAAGAGCATAGTTAATTCATTTTTAGATCGATAATTTTCTAAATATTTTCTTACAAAATCTCCTACATCTGGATCTAGACTGGCCGTAGGTTCATCTAAAAATAATAATTTTGGCTTATTTATTAAAGATTTTGCAAGTGATACTCGGTTTTTTTGACCTGACGAAAGTTCACCAGTTTTTTTATTCAGGAAATTTTTTAAATTTAAATCTTCTGCCATCTCTTGAATTCGATGATTTATATTTTCTACTCCATATAACCTCGCATAAACATTTAAGTTTTGAAAAACTGTTAATTTTTTTGGTAACTCTATATATGGAGATGCAAAGTTCATCATACTAAGTAAATTTATTCTATTTTTTTGGTTTAATTCTTGATTGTTAATATAAATTTTTCCATCTGTTGGAGTGATTAACCCTAACATCATACCTATAGACGTAGTTTTTCCACAACCATTCGGCCCTAATAAACCTAAAGTTTTATTTTTTTCTATAGTGAAGCTTATATTATTTACTGCTGTAGTATTATTAAACTTTTTACTAAGATTTATTACTTCTAATTTCATTATTTTTTAGCAGCTCTTTTTAACCTATCATTAATTGCAATTCCTGGGCCTATATTTGGGATTTTTATAACGTAAATTTTTTTAAATTTTAATTTTTTAATTTTCCTTAAAGTTTTATATAAGTTAGATGCCGCTTCTTTCAAGTCTGATTTTTTACTTAAATTAAAGTAATTTTTTTTACTTTTATGACTTTTACCAATAGTAATAAAAGCATTTGATCCTAAAGCGGTCTTTTGATTAAGAAGTACTGGAATACCAGGTGAATAGTGTCTTTTTAACATTCCTGGAGATGAGATTCTAAAACTTTTTTTTTTAATATTTATTTTTATTTTTAATACATTATTAATTATTTTAGGAGAAATTATACCAGGTCTAAGAATTGTTGGCTTTCCAGTCAAATCAATAACAGTTGATTCAATTCCAATTTTTGATTTTCCCCCATCTAAAATAAAATTTATATTTCTTTTAAATTCATCAGCTACATCTTCTGCGTTAACAGGGCTAATACTAGATGAAATATTGGCGCTTGGCATAGCCAGAGGAAAATCAATACTTTTTAATATAGATCGTATAATTTTATGACTGGGAAATCTTATTGCTACAGTGTCAAGTTTTGCTGAAACCAAAGAATCAATTTGTGACTCCTTTTTTTTTTTTAAAATAAATGTAATCGGACCAGGACAAAATTTTTTATACAACTTAAAGAAATTATTATTTAAAAATACATCATTTTCAGCATTGCTGTAATCTAAGAAATGAACTATCAACGGATTAATTGCAGGTCTATTTTTAAGTTTATAGATCTTTTTAATTGATTCTTTTAGATAGGCGTTGCCAGCTAGGCCATACACTGTTTCAGTAGGCAAACCTACAATATTTCCTTTTTTTAAATTAAGAATAGTTTTATGCAGAGATTTTTTGTTATAGGAAAATATATTTGAATAGATATTCTTCATAATGTTATTATTATACAATTAATGAAAAATGAAAATATTCCAGCTGATATCAAAAGTAAATCACTAAAAGA
>ENA-UOXV01000858-UOXV01000858.1-marine-metagenome-genome-assembly--contig:-NODE-858-length-43850-cov-7.194314_pt1 | contig 43850 bp, 51 predicted proteins | sample MGYA00238165_ERZ766961 | MGnify/ENA primary metagenome ERZ766961 (study PRJEB28924, sample SAMN03173240) | marine metagenome | biome: Marine; feature: Water; material: Subsurface seawater | place: North... | reverse complement strand
AAGCCTGCCGCGAGCAGCTCGAAGGCCTGATCCCCGCACTGCGTAACGCTGTTGGTGCCCCCAAGAAGGCCAAGCCGGTCAAGGGCAAGCTCTTCAAGGTTCTGTTCGGCACAGGTTCGGCCCGTCTGAACGATGAGGCCAATGCCGTCATCACCGACGCCGCCAAGCACGCCAAGAACTTCAGCCCGGCTCGTGTGGTCGTCAGCGGTTACACCGATTCAGCCGGTAGCGCTGCGGGCAACCAGGCGCTCTCTGATCGTCGTGCCAAGGTTGTGGCTGCTGCACTGCGCCTGCGTGGTGTTGCACGTGATGCGATCAAGACCAACGCATATGGCGAACGCTTCCCTGACGTCCGCACCGGTGACGGTGTTCAGGAAGCCAAGAACCGCCGCGTGGAGATTTCAGTCGCGCCGTAAGCGCCATACTGACATTCCAAAAGAAAAGGGCATCGGCTTCCGCCGGTGCCCTTTTTTTATGGGTTTACCGCCCTGTGTGGGAACACGACACGAGTGTTACAAATCGTGCTTATACAGACATCCTCGATTTACATGTCACCGCCATTCTTCGCCTCTAATGACAGGCTTCAACGGACGCGAGAATAAAATGGCCCGAGTAACGGTGATTGAAGAGCAGATCACAACCAGAAAACAGAAGGGAGCAATGCTCGAACTGATGGGGCACGTCGTCGATCTTCACGAAAACGGCTGTTCTTTTGCCGAACGCGGCGCAGCCTTCAAACCAAACGTCATCCTTACAGACCTGCTGTTGCCCGGCATCGTTGGTCTGAAGGCCATTCGCGGTCTGATGACAGAAAACTCAGACGTCAGTCTGATCGGCGTTGCAGATATCGAATCATCCGATTCCCTCCCTTTAACACTGGGATGGGCGAAGACCATTGGGGCAGATTTGTTGATGGAGCGTCCCGTGACGTCCGCAAAACTGGAATCCGCACTTGATGACATGCTGCGTCCGTCGAGTGACGGTTAGACCCTCCCTTTGTTCCGCGGCTGTCATAATAATTTGTACATTTCATTACAAATCTGGGTCGGCAATACACATCTCAGTTACACAGCAGGCCCATACCTGAGATCGTTAAACACACAAACATTTCGGGGTACAAACCATGGCCAGTATTGTTCTCATTGATGACGATGACGCCCTCAGAAAAGTATTGAGAATCATGCTTCAAAAACTGGGGCACGACGTCTGCGAATTGTCGGGTGGCGACACGATACTCGAAGGACGACTCGAACAGGAGCCCGAAATCGTTCTGACCGATGTCTCCATGTAGCATGCGGAAGGCATGGAGACAATCCGTGCCGTTCGACGGCAATATCCCAACGCAAAAGTCATTGTCATGTCCGGCGGCATCCCTGGGATAGAACCCAAGAGAATACTGCGTTGGGCACGCAATCTCGGTGCCAATGACGCCCTCGCAAAACCTTTTACGCCAGCCGACCTTTCGCTGGCTCTCGAAAACGTTGCTGCCTAGCGTTTGCCTATCCTGAAATTCGCTTCACCCGCTCGGAGAACACATATCCAACACCACGGACGGACTTAATCAACTCAGGTCGTTTCGGGTCGCCCTCGATTTTCTTCCGTAACCGCCCCCCAAGGACGTCGACACTCCGGTCGAAGGGTGTCCAATCCCGTCGTCGTGTCTGGTCAAGCAATTGATCGCGTGAGAGCGGCCTGTTTGGTGCCTGGGCAAGAGCACAAAGAAGATCAAACTCAGCACCAGTCAGATCGATATTCTCACCATTTGTGCGGGACAGCGCTCGCCGTGTCAGATCAACAGTAAAGTCTGCGAATGTCAGCTTCTCGGAAGGTTCGTCGATTTCCTATGTCCGAGACACGCGACTGCGTCTCAGCACATTGCGAACGCGGGCCGCAAGTTCCTTCGGATCCACAGGCTTTCCCAGATAATCATCCGCGCCAAATTCTAACCCCAGAACCCGGTCCGTCGGCGTGTCCATTCCCGTCAGCATGATGACGGGAAGGCTCGTTGTCTGGCGCAAATCACGCAGCAGATCGAACCCATCAGCATCGGGAAGCCGGACATCAAGCAGCAGAATATCGATAACGTCGTCAGCCAGCACAACTTCCATAGCCTGCTTGCTGTCCGCCACACTCACCACCATACCCTCACGTTCGAGTGCATGCCGGACAAACGCCCGAATATCGGCATCATCATCGACAACAAGAACATGGGTCGGTGTCATCACGTTTTCCCAAAAACCAGAAGGCATAGATCAGCCCTGTTTACAAAAAGTTACATACAATCTTAATCGATACACAATCGGTTTATGGTCGATCACTATTGTCCAGCAATCATAGAATTCTATAGCTCCACGAACTGTCAGGGTATGGTCAATGAAGGGTATCGTTTTTCGCGGGTTTCTCAACCTCGTCGAGGAGAACTTCGGTATTGAAACAATGGATGCCATTATCGAGGAGAGCGACTTGGCCTCCGGCGGTGCATATACAAATGTCGGCACCTATGACCACTCAGAGATCGTTACGATGGCAAGCCACCTGAGTGACCGCACGGGAATAGCCGTGCCCGATCTGGTGCGAACATTCGGGAACTATCTTTTCAACCACCTCGCCAAGGCTCATCCCGACCTCGTCGCCAAACACAGCAACTCATTCGACATGCTGGATGCCATTGAACGCGATATACATCGCGAAGTTCGCAAACTCTATCCGGACGCCGAATTGCCCTATCTTGATTGCCAAATCGAGGGGAACGGCACACTGCACATGCTGTATCGTTCTGGTCGCCCGCTCGCCGATGTCGCACATGGCCTGATTGAGGGTTGCGCAGCACATTTCGACGAAACCATCACAATCGCACGTGAAGATCGCTCAACAGGAGATGAAACAACCGTGATGTTCACGGTAAACTAGGTGCGTGACAATTGACCGACCCGGCAATCCTGCAGCGTCAGCTAGACCGGGAAAAGCGGGCTCGTGAAGAGGCCGAACGGCTTCTTGAACAGAAATCGCTGGAACTCTTTGACGCCAAGGAAGCTGCAGAATCCTCTCGGGCCCAACTTCAGGATGCGATCGAGAGCATCTCTCAGGGCTTCCTGCTTTTTGACAGTGACGAAAAACTTGTGATGGCCAATAGCCGGTATCAAGAATTTTACCCTCATCTCTCCGGTCTCCTGACACCTGGCCGCACCATGCAGGAGCTCGTCGAAGCTCATGCGCGCTCAGGGCAAACACACGAAGCTCAAGAGTTTGTTTCGGATCGCATGAACCGATTCCGCAACCAATCCGGACAATCATGGGAACAGACCCAGCCCGATGGCCGGACGATGCTGATCAACGAAAAGCAAACTGCAAGCGGAGGACTGGTCTCGGTCCGGACCGACATCACTGCTCTAAAACAGGCAGAAATGCTTTTGCGCAATCGACTTGCTGCAATTGAGGCAGCAGAAGAAGGAATCGCTATTACCGACCCCGATGGAAATTTTATCTACATGAATCACGAACACCTACAGATGTTTGGATTTGAATCTCTTGGCGAGATCGAAGGGCAGAACTGGAAGCTCCTTTACAGCCCCGAAGTTATATCGGTCATGGAGAATGAATGTTTTCCCGCTCTTATTCGGGACGGAAGCTGGCGTGGGCACGCCGATGGTTTACGCCGTGATGGCACGAGTTTCCCCCAGGAAATCTCTCTTACTTTGCTGGAAGACGGTGGCCTGGTCTGCGCAACCCGCGACATCACCGCCCGGCTGGAGAACGAAAGCCAAAAGGCGTTGCTGCGTGAACAGTTTAACGAAGCTCAAAAAATGGAGGAGATCGGGCGTCTGGCAGGCGGAATCGCGCATGATTTCAATAATATACTGGCGGCCATGCTTGGATATGCCAGCTTCCTCGTCGAAGACCTTGAGCCAGATTCCGAATTGCAGGGCTTCGCCAAACAGATCGTTTCGAGCGGCGAAAGAGCCAAGAAACTCGTCCAGCAGTTGCTCGCCTTCAGCCGACATCGCGAGAGCGGATTCGACGCAACAGATATCGTCGAACTCACAGGCTCGGTAACCGAGATGCTGCGACCAACAATCCCGACAAATATCGATCTGTCCATCCGTACCGACGTCCCTCGATCCATGATCAACGGCAACCCGACCCAAATAGAACAGGTCCTCATAAATTTGGTGGTCAATGCACGCGATGCCATGAACGGAACGCCCGGCAAAATCTCGTTGATCGTGCAGGAAAGCGTCAAACCCGAAGAACGCGCCCTCGTTCTGGAACAACTCAGCACGAACCCCTCCCCCAACATGATCGAAGTTTCAACGGCCGACGATGGCAGCAACAAAGCCTGGCTCGGCCACGTCGTTGAGGGTCAGGACTATGTCTGCATCCGGGTCCGCGACAATGGATCGGGCATTGACGCAAAGACCATGGAGAAACTCTTCGAGCCTTTCTTTACCACCAAGGGCCCCAACGAAGGCACCGGTCTTGGTCTGGCAGCCGTCCAAGGAATTATGCTCGCACATGAGGGCGCGCTCGTGGTCAGCAGCAAGGTCGGTTACGGAACCGAGTTCATATTGTTTTTTCCGGTTGTCGAGGTCGAGCATATCGACGCGGAAACCGCAGAGGATGAAGCCGACATAGAGATCGAGATACGAGACAGAATTCTATTGGTGGATGATGAACCCGACGTTCTTGCCATGTTGAAAACGGCCATGGATCGCAGCGGTTATTCATCCGTCGCCGTCGAAAGCGGGCCTCAGGCTCTGGAAACACTCAAGGAGACAACCCAAAATTTCGTCGCTGTCGTCACCGACTTCATGATGCCAGAGATGACTGGGCTGGTCCTGACCAAGCAAATTCGGGAACTGCACCCAAACCTGCCCATCATTGTTTGCACCGGCTATAGTGAGAACGTCGAGAAAGCTGAAATTCTTGCGGCAGGTGCGAATGAATTTCTACGAAAGCCGACCACCGGTCGCGATATCGCGGCTGCCATCGAGACGGCGCGTGAGGGTCTCACGCATTGAGCCTTCACCGGACGCGGTTTACCTGAGCATTTGTGCGTGCGTTTTGCACCAGAACCTTGATCAGAGCGCGAATAAACGGGTCCGCATTGGTGAACTTCGATTCAAAGACATCGACGGGAACAATCCGAAGTATGGCCTGTTCACGACACACGGCACTGGCCATACGGCATTCATCATCGACAAGAGCCATCTCCCCGAAGAGAGCGCCTTCAGTCACCGTCCCAAGTAGGGCGACACCCTCGCCTTCACCCTTCGACTTGAGGATATCGATCTTCCCGGACTGGACGATATAGGCCTCAATTCCCAAGTCGCCTTCCTGAAACACGACCTCGCCAGCATCATAAGAGCGGGTGCCGAACTTCCATTCAGAATTGGTACTTTTAGGGTCCATGACGAGACTGACGGCTGGTTTCGCGAACCATCAGGCTATCGACCGAACGTAAACAATCCATTGATCACCTGCATAATCGCGCAAATGGTGCGGGCGGCCGGACTTGAACCGGCAAGGCCGAAGCCGAGGGATTTTAAGTCCCTTGTGTTTACCAATTTCACCACGCCCGCATCACATGGTCGGCAACTGCTATACTTGTAGCGAAGGAATCGACGCGTCGACAAACGCCAAAGCGAGACAGGATCATGGACCGTTACGATATTGCCCGGCTGATTGCCCTGATCGGCGCGCTTGTGCTGGTCGCACCCGCACTATTTTACATCGTGAAAGACCGCAAAGCCGCGTTCCGCAACGCCGTCATCTGGTTTGCGATCGTCGGCGCCGTGCTGCTGCTCTGGACCGCCGTCTTTCAGGGGTAATCCGCCCCGAACCGCTAGTCGTCCGTCTTCGGGACCACAACCCCATCATCAACGGGTTCGCCGCCCAGATTGCGAATCAGGTCGCGTAACCGATCTGCGGCTTCATCCAGACGCGCCTGATCGGGGCCCCGGAACACGAGATTGGAACCGGGCTTACCATCAAAATGGAAGGGATAGCTGCCGATATCGATATCGGGATAGGCGTCCTGCAACAGACCGAGTTCGGTTGCGATTGTGCCCTCGGGAATAAAACTCCCCACGGTCACCGAAATCAGGGTCACACCACGCCGGAGTTGGGACTTTGCGCCTTCGAACATGGCCTGCATGATCCGGGGAATACCCGCCATCACGAACACGTTTTCCACTTTGAAGCCCGGCGCGCCGCTCACGGGGTTGTCGATCAGGTCAGCAAACTCGGGCGTTTCGGCCATTTTCAGGCGCGCCTCGGTTACCTCAACGCCCATCTGGGCAATGCGTTCGCGCAGAATTCGTTCGGCTTCTGGATTGCGGATCAATTTCTGACCGAAAGCCTTGGCCACACAGCCGGCGGTGATGTCGTCATGGGTCGGGCCGATGCCGCCGGTCGTGAAGACATAGTCATATTTGGCCCGGCAGGCATTGAGCGCCTCAATGATTTCACTCTCGATATCAGCCACCACGCGGGCTTCACGCATCTGGATGCCGAGCTTGTTCAACTCTGCGCCGAGGAATGGCAGGTTTGCATCCTTGGTCCGGCCTGAAAGAATTTCATTGCCGATCACAAGAACGGCGGCGGTTACGTGCTGCGGGTCAGTCATGTTCAGATACTTTCGATACGGTCAGGTCTTTGGGTGAGTATAGCCCAGGCCACGCATACAGCGGGCAAACAGGCGGTCAAAGTCACGAGCGGATTTCAGGTCACGTGTCTCTTCGATAACCGCGCGGGTGTCGTTTCGACCACCGGGGATGGATGACCTGATATCGCGGGTAATATTGTCGTTACGCGATGTTGCGCGTTCGGCAGAACGTCGACACGACAACTGGTCCGCACGGATCTGGTCCTCGTTCGCGCCCTTCTTGACCCAGGCTGTGCTGGCACCACTGCACCCGACAAGGGCGAGAAGCAGGAGCACGGGAATAGTGGTTTTCATCATCATGTCACCGCTACTTTCAAGACAAGATCATCGCAGTATCATGCACCGAACAGTCAGTCAAAACCATGATCTGTCCGAGTTTCTGTTGATCCTTGCGCGCGGCAAATCTAGGTTCCCCGCAGCATGAACTTTCCAGATCCCCTCATCCGCGGCCGACTGATCAAACGCTACAAGCGGTTTCTGTCAGATATCGAAATCATAGGCCCGAACGGCAAACCGCGCGAAATCACAGCCCATTGCCCCAATCCCGGCGCAATGACCGGTCTGGCCGATCCGGAATCCGAGGTCTGGATATCGCCGGCGCGAAACCCCAATCGCAAACTCAAATTCACCTGGGAACTGATCCGCGTTGGCACAGAAATGGTCGGGATCAATACAAGCCATCCAAATGGCATTGCCGCCGAGGCTGTTGCAGCCGGACAAATCGGGGAACTCGACGGCTACCAATCGCTGCGCCGGGAGGTCAAATATGGCGAAAACTCGCGCATTGACCTCCTGCTCGAGACCGAAGGTCGCCCGCCCTGCTACGTCGAGATCAAGAATGTTCATCTAAAGCGCGATGCGGCGCTGACAGGCGGTCTGGCCGAGTTTCCCGATAGCGTCACGGCGCGCGGGGCAAAACATCTGCGTGAACTCGGACATGCGGTGGAAGACGGGTCACGCGCTGTGATGCTCTACATCGTGCAGCGCAACGATTGCGACCGGTTCCGACTTGCCGAAGATATAGATCCGAAATACGTCGACGCGTTCCGGGAGGCCCGGCGTCTGGGGGTTGAGGCAATCTGCTATGCGTGCGAGGTTTCGCCCGAATCAATACACATCGTGCGCCCGTTGCCGATCGACGTGTAGCCCGGACCTGCAAGACAAACCGACAAGACAATATGACTGATAGCCAAACAGCGCCGCTCGACCCGGAAGCACGGCAAATTCGAATTCACGGACCCGATGCCTTTGAAGGCATGCGCCATGCCGGAAAGCTCGCTGCCGAAACCCTGGATCACATCACGCCGCTCGTCGTTCCGGGCGTCACCACCGAAGAGATCGACCGCGCCTGTCACGCGTTCATTCTCGACCATGGCGCGACACCGGCTCCGCTTGGCTATCGCGGGTTTCCAAAATCGATCTGCACCTCTGTAAACCACGTGGTTTGCCACGGTATCCCCGGGGAAAAGAAACTCGGCGACGGCGATATCGTCAATATCGATGTCACCGTCATTCTTGATGGATGGCACGGTGATACCAGCCGCATGTACAATGTCGGCAAGGTCAAACGGCTCGCCGAACGGCTGGTTGATGTCACCTTCCAGGCGCTCTGGAAGGGCATTGATGTGGTGCGGCCGGGCGCCACGGTTGGCGATATCGGCCACGCGATCCAGGCCTATGTGGAAGCCGAACGATTCTCGGTCGTGCGCGATTTCTGCGGCCATGGGCTTGGACAGGTCTTTCACGATGCGCCATCCATTTTGCACTTTGGCACACCGGGAACCGGTGCCGAGTTGCGTGAAGGCATGTTTTTCACCATCGAACCAATGGTCAACACAGGCCGGTTTGATGTGAAAATTCTTGGAGACGGTTGGACTGCGGTCACCAAGGATCGTTCTCTGTCGGCACAATTCGAACACTCCATCGGTGTGACCGCGGATGGCTGCGAAGTGTTCACCCACTCCCCAAAAGGTTGGGACCGCCCACCTTACGACTAACGTTTCCACGTGACATTGCCATGGCTGAAACCGATGACCGCAAAGGACACAGAGATCGTTTGCGCGAACGGTTTGCCGCTGATTACGGCACCTCGATGCCGGACTACGAACTGCTGGAACTGCTGTTGTTTCACGCGGTGCCACGCCGTGACACAAAACCGCTCGCCAAGCGCCTGATTGACAGGTTCGGTAGTCTTGCGGCCACGCTTGCCGCAGATGCCACAGACATTCAGGGCGTAAAGGAATCAGGACCTGCAGTCGCCGGTTTGCTCAAGGCTGTCCACCAGGCCGGGCGGCGATTGGCGCTCGAAGACATGCGCGCACGCCCCAATCTGGGATCCTGGGACAATGTGATCGCGTATTGCCGGGCAGAACTGGGGCATTTGCCGCGCGAAAGCTTCCACGTGCTGTTTCTCGACCAGAAAAACGGACTTCTGGCGGCTGAAGAACAAAGCCGCGGCACGGTGGATCAGACCTCTGTCTATCCGCGCGAGGTGGTGAAACGCGCTCTTGAGCTAAATGCCAAGGCACTCGTCATGGTGCACAACCATCCGTCAGGTGACCCGACCCCCAGCGACGCGGATATCGAAATTACGCGCGCCGTCGAGGCCGCAGCAACGGCTTTGGGTGTGGCATTGCACGACCACGTCATCGTGACCCGCAACGATCATAGAAGCTTACGTGCGAGCGGGCTGATCTAGTTCGATCCGCTGTTCCCAAGGGCGAAAATTTCCGATGGAAATTTTTCCCTGTGCCGCGTCCAGCTGGGGCGCAGTCTCGCGAATACAAATCGTTATTGCCTAGGCGCAGCGATACTGCCTAACATACGAAGAACGAATATTTTGTTTAATATTCAACAACTTATGCAGATTGCACCAGTGTATTTGCCTGGCGCACAAAAATATCGGGGACGAGATATGGGCAGGAAACTTACGTCGTCTGAACAACTTGGAAATCCGGTCGAGTTCAGCGCGGGCTCACCCGCTCTGTCGATGAACCGCCTGAAGCAGAACCTTATGGAAATGCGCAAGCAGGCACGTCTTCACGAACACGAGGCTCTGTCAGCCTGCCTGACCTTGGCGATTTCACTCGCCGCGCAGGAAAAGTCCGCCTCGTAATATGCCGTTTGCGGCCTAGACCGCCGCAATCATAACAATTCCAAGCACCAGAGCGCGACGGCACAAACCGGGCCAACGCTTGTGTCGTCTGAATATCGTTCGTCGTGCCGGGATCGTACCAATTTGATCTAGAGACATTATATTTCTCGCCTTATGCGTGTGCTTCAGCATCGCGCGCAATTTGTTAAAAACGCGTTAACCTCGCATGGCGGTACACAGGTATGGGCAGATCAGGAAAAGCCCTGAAAATCAGAGCTTGTATGCAGGTTCCTCAGCATCAAGAACTTCGCAGATAGCGGCCAAATGGCGTTCGCCATAGCTCGCATCATCGAGAATCTGATTTTTTGTCGCCAGGATCAGCTGGGTGGGTATCTCACGCAAAGGTAGTCCTGTGCTCATGGCCAGAACCTGATTCTCGCAGGCCCGCTCCAGATAGTAGAGATCATCCCAGGCGTTCGCGAGCGACCGGCCGACGACAAGAATGCCGTGATTGCCCATGAACATGACATCACGCTCGCCCAATGCGGCGGCAATCCGGTCACCCTCGTCATTGTCCAGCGCCAGCCCGTTATAGGCATCGTCATAGACAATACGATCATGGAACCGGACACAGTTCTGATTGATCATATGCAACCGCTGGTCTTCCAAACTCGTCAAAGCCGTCGCGTAGGGCATGTGGGTGTGCAGCACGCATCGCGCATGCGGCAAGGCGCGGTGCACCCGCCAATGGATATAAAGTGCGGTCTCCTCGACCCGTCCCTCACCCTCAACAATGTCCCCCTCACTGTTGAGCAACATCAGGCTGCTGGCCGTGATCTGGGACCAATGGGTGCCATGGGCATTGATCAGGAACAAATCGTCCCGGCCCGGAACCATCAGGCTGAAATGGTTACAAATCCCCTCATGAAACCCCAATCGAGTTGCCCAGCGAAAGACGGCCGCCAGATCGGCGCGGGCAGACTGAACATCCGATTCAAGGCTCATGAGCTTTCCAGTCACAACGGGGCTTCGGGCTGTGTGCAAACTAGCCGTCCTGTCCCCCGTCCGGCAACGTCCGACTCGCTTTGTCGGGGTATCAATCGCATGCCGATATGACGCGATTTTCACACGAAGGTTCAGGACTCTCATGATACCCCGCTACAGCCGCCCCGAAATGACCACCATCTGGGACCCGGAAAACAAGTTCCGGATCTGGTTCGAAATCGAGGCCCATGCCTGCGACGCCCAGGCCGAACTCGGCGTTATTCCGAAATCGGCGGCCGAGGAAGTCTGGAAGAAGGGTGCCTGGGAAATTGACCGGATCGACGAAATTGAGCGCGAAACCCATCACGACGTGATCGCCTTCCTGACCAACCTCGCCGAATATGTGGGCGATGATGCGCGCTTCGTCCATCAGGGCATGACCTCGTCGGACGTTCTCGACACCTGCCTGTCGGTGCAGCTGGCACAGGCCAGTGATTTGCTTCTGGCCGATCTCGACGGGCTCCTCGCAGCGCTTGAAAAACGCGCGCGTGAACACAAGGACACGGTCTGCATCGGGCGCAGCCACGGCATCCACGCCGAGCCGACAACATTCGGTCTGAAGCTAGCGGGTCACTACGCGGAATTCGCTCGCTGTCGCGAACGACTGGTGGCGGCCCGCGCCGAAATCGCCACTTGCGCGATTTCAGGCGCAGTGGGCACCTTTGCGAATATCGACCCTGCTGTGGAACAACACGTGGCCGACAAGATGGGTCTGGCGATCGAGCCGGTTTCCACACAGGTCATTCCCCGTGACCGCCATGCCATGTTCTTTGCGACTTTGGGCGTGATTGCCAGCTCCGTCGAACGCCTGTCCGTTGAAGTGCGCCACCTCCAGCGAACCGAAGTGCGCGAGGCCGAAGAGTTTTTCGCCGCTGGCCAGAAAGGCTCCAGCGCCATGCCACATAAGCGCAATCCGATCCTGACCGAGAATTTGACTGGTCTGGCCCGGGTCGTCCGCGCCGCGGTCACACCCGCCCTGGAAAACGTCGCGCTCTGGCATGAGCGGGACATTTCCCACTCCTCCGTCGAGCGAATGTTTGGCCCGGATGCGACCGTCACACTGGATTTTGCGCTCGTACGCCTGACCGGGGTCGTCGAGAAGATGATGATTTATCCCGACGCCATGACGGCGAATATGGAGAAACTCGGCGGGCTCGTGCATTCCCAGCGCGTGCTTCTGGCACTGACCCAGGCCGGACTGAGCCGGGAAGATTCCTATCTGGCCGTCCAGCGCAATGCCATGAAGGTCTGGGGCCTGCCCGAAGCCGAACGCGAAGGCGCGTTTCTGTCCTTCCTGCAGTCCGACGAAGAGGTCTCGGCAAAGATCTCGGCTGAAGACCTCGCGGCGTCATTTGACATGGGCTACCACACCAAACATGTCGACACGATCTTCGCGCGCGTCTTCGGCAGTGCCTGACGCCACCAACCATGTCTGACGACCGACTGCCCACCGAGCTCTGGGTGAGCGCGGGGCTGCACCAATGTTCGCTCGCCGCGGTGCCCGCCGTGGTGGTTCACAAAGGAGAGAAAAACTCCGGGACCGTCATGCTGAAACTGGACCGGTTTGATCGGGGTTACCTGATCCTGACACAGTCACGCGACATGGACGGCAAGCTGGGCTGGTTCCCCGCGAAAGACGGAGAAGCGCTCACCAGTGCAGATGCAAGTGCTTATGTGGAACGCGCAGTTTCGCGCGACCCGGATCTTTGGGTGATCGAAATCGAGCACCGCGAGGGCTGGCACCCGTTTGAAGAAATGTAAAACAGGAGAACGCGGCGTCTCGCTTTCGCGAGACGCCCTAGCGAACTACTCTCCAGCTTCAATCTGCGCGACGGCCGTCCCCATCAGATCATCCATGTGCTTACGCACAATATGTTCTGATGTTTCGATGCCCTTGGCCACAAGGTCTCCATGGACCTTCTCAAGAACGTCCTCATCGCCCGGCTTTTCAAAGTCCGATTTCACGACTTCCTTGGCATACTCGTCGGCATCGGCTCCGGTGATCCCCATCAGATCTGCCGCCCAAAGGCCCAGAAGCTTGTTGCGACGTGCCATCGCCTTAAATCTCAGTTCCTCGTCGAGCTTATACTTGCTCTCAAAGCCCTTTTCACGATCGTCAAAACTCGCCATATCTCGTTACTCTCCGGGTTGCGGACTTGCTGTGTATTGTTCACCTATAGATATAGTGATGCTGCCCGCCAGTTTGAATTGAAATCTCATGTGTACATTCATCATTCTTCGCCGCCCTGGCCATGACTGGCCGGTTCTGATTGCTGCCAACCGGGATGAAATGACCGATCGGCCATGGCAGGCACCCGCACGCCACTGGCCCGATCGTCCCGACGTGGTTGGTGGACTGGACGAACTGGCGGGCGGCACATGGCTGGCGGCCAATGACACAAATGTCGTGGCGGCGGTCCTGAACCGAGAAGGTTCCCTCGGCCCGACCACCGACAAACGCTCGCGCGGTGAGCTCGTTCTGGATTCCGTTGACTACCCCGACGCCGTGGTGGCGGCTGAAGCCATGGCAGAACTGGATGGTCGCGCCTATCGGTCTTTCAATCTGATGATTGCCGACAATCATCACGCATTCTGGATTCGGGGGACCGAGGAAGCTGTCGTCGAAGTGCAGGAGATTCCACCGGGATTGCATATGATCACAGCCCGCGAACTCGATGACACGGGCAGTTCACGCATCGGGCGTTTTCTGCCCCTGTTCCAGAGCGCTCCAGAACCCGACATCGATGCGGACGACTGGTCAGCTTGGGAAACCTTACTGCGCACGCGATTGCACGACAGCGAGGAAGACCCTCGCGAGACCATGTGCATCGTCACAGACCGGGGTTACGGCACGGTCTCCAGCTCCATGATTGCCCTGCCTTCGGCAGAACACCCCGATCGCAATCGGGTCTGGAAGTTCGCTAACGGACGTCCCGATAAACATGCGTTCGAGCGCGTTACGTCCATAGAGGTTACCCAATGAATATTTCCGCACTGGATCATCTTGTCCTGACCGTTGCCTCCATTGAAGCCACCTGCGCGTTCTACGGAGATGTCATGGGCATGGAGACGAAAACCTTTGCCGGAGGGCGCACCACGCTGCATTTCGGCGATCAGAAAATCAATCTTCACCTCGCGGGGCACGAATTCGAACCGAAAGCCGACACCGCTCTGCCGGGTACCGCGGATTTGTGCTTCATCACCCAAACGCCGATCCACGAAGTTGTCGAGACCTTGAACGCGCAGAGTGTCTCGATAATTGAAGGCCCGGTCCCTCGCACCGGCGCGATCGGTCCGCTCAACTCGGTCTATTTCCGGGACCCGGACGGCAATCTTATCGAAGTCGCCAACCGCGCTGGCGGATAGAGTCCAAGTGCCTGCTGGGCTAAGGTCTGGCCAACCACAAATATAAATTCAGGGGAGTTCCATGACAGAAAACCGTTTCGACGTGACCGACCGCGTTGTCATCATCACCGGTGCCGGTCAGGGGCTGGGTCGCGAATACGCTTTGGCCTTCGCCGAGGAAGGTGCCATTCCCGTTCTCGCAGAACTTAATGGCGAAAACCTCGCAAAGGTCGCGGCAGAGATTGAGACTGCCGGAGGAAAATGCCTGGCCATTCAGACCGATGTCAGTGACCCGGATTCAACGAAAGCCATGGCCGCACGCACGGTGGAGGAATTTGGACGGATCGATGTCCTGATCAACAACGCTGCCGTCTTTGCCTCTCTGCCCCAGCGCCCTTTCGACGAAATCCCGTTCGATGAGTGGAACCTCGTCATGCAGGTCAACATCACCGGCTCCTATCTTTGTGCCTGCGCTGTCGCGCCGGCGATGCGCAAAGCCGGTCAGGGGCGGATCATCAATGTGTCATCGGGCACCGTGCCGCAGGGCGCGCCGGGCTTCATGCATTACGTCACATCAAAATCAGCCATCATCGGCATGACACGCGTTCTGGCCCGCGAACTCAGTGATCACAACATCAACGTGAACACGCTGATGCCCGGATACACAACGACCGAAGTCGACCACGCGAGCATGGATGACAATCTTCATGATTTCATCCAGAGCAAACGCCTCGTCAAACGTGCTGGAACGCCCGAAGACCTGATCGGGACTGCGCTTTTTCTCTCATCTCCGGCCAGTTCCTTCATATCCGGCCAGACCATCGCCGTATGTGGCGGCGAGGTCATGATCTAGACGAACCGACAAACAACGAGGCCAAGCATGAACAAGATCGATCTGAACGGACGGCATGCCATCGTGACCGGTGGCGCAAAGGGCATCGGTCTGGCCATCGTGACCCGCGCGCTGGAATCCGGCGCGAAAGTCACCATCTGGGACATCGATTCAGCCCGGATGGACAGTGAACTGGGTGGACTGTCGTCCGATCAGGTACGCGGTGATGTTGTTGATGTCACCGACCCCGACGCTATCACAGCGGGACTGGAGCGCGCCGTGGCCGCCTACGGAGATGTCGACATTTTCGTCAACAATGCCGGTGTGGTTGGCACCATTGCAAAGATATGGGAGCAACCGGTCGAAAATTGGGAGCGGATGCTCAAGCTCAATCTGACCAGCGCCTTTCTGTGTTGTCGCGCTGTCACGCCACACATGATCGCCAACGGCTACGGCCGGATCGTCAATATGGCCTCCAATGCCGCCAAAATGGGCACACCCGGCAATTCCCCCTACGCCGCTGCCAAGGCCGGTGTCGTCAGCCTGACAAAAACTTTGGCAAAAGAAACAGCGCAAACCGGGGTCATCGTCAATGCCGTCGCCCCGGGCGGGGCCAACACCGAATTGTTTGATGTGTTGTCCGATGACTACCGCACCCAGATCGAGAGCGGCATGGCTCTGGGGCGCCTGGTGGAACCCGATGAGGTGGCCGCTGTTACCGCCTGGGCCATGTCGGAGGATTGCTCGTTCACCACCGGTGCCGTCTTCGACATCTCGGGCGGCCGAGCGGACTACTAGCCTCGATCAGTACGCGCTGCCGTCCTTCCGGGAAAAGACCCACTGGCCGTCCGGGCCCAGATCGGCCTGAATATCATCTTTCGGATAGGTCGCGGAGTCGCCGGGACGGCGGTCACCGATCTCGAGGTAACGCACTATCGCATCGGAACGGTTTACCAGTTGATGCGCCTCGCCACCTGCCGGAAACCCGGCGCACATGCCCGGTGCCAGAACAGTTTCATCGGCCTCGGTCACCAGTGTGGGGTGACCCTCGAGCACATAGATGAACTCATCCTGCTTGGTGTGCGCGTGCAGCAAGGCCGATTCACCGCCCGGCGACAGTTCGGTCAGATTCACGCCAAAATTCGACAAGCTGAAAAAATCGCCCAGTTGCCGTTTCGTGCGCCCGGCCATGCGGCTGAAGAATGGTTCGGGATAGTTTGACGGCTTTGTCCGTGCGGCAACGGACTGCGCCGCAATTGCACCCGGGGTTCTGGTTGTTTCATCGGTCATGGTCTTCTTGTCCCTCAACACTCAAGCAAGTCTAATTTGTGGGTAACTACCACATAATTGCCCGGTTTATGGGGATTCCCCCCCGTATCGCGCCGTGATTGGATTGTGAGCGGGTCGCGCAATTGCTATACCTCGAAGGCCTAGAAACGCCGACTCGCTCGCCCTTCTGACGCGCGCAGCACCCGCGGAAACCAACACCATGTCACAACGCAGAAAAATCTATGAAGGCAAGGCCAAGGTCCTGTTCGAAGGACCCGAGCCCGGAACGCTCGTCCAATATTTCAAAGACGACGCGACGGCTTTCAACAATGAGAAAAAGGGCACCATCGCCGGCAAGGGTGTGCTGAACAATCGCATCTCCGAATACCTGATGTTGCGCCTGAACGAGATTGGAATCCCCACCCATTTCATGCGCCGCCTGAACATGCGCGAACAGCTGGTACGGGAAGTTGAAATCATCCCCGTCGAAGTCGTGGCGCGCAATATCGCGGCCGGGTCGATCTGCAAGCGCTTCAATATTGAAGAGGGCACGCCGCTGCCGCGCTCTATCATCGAGTACTATTTCAAGAATGACGAGCTTGGTGACCCGCTGATTTCCGAAGAGCACATCACTGCGTTCGGTTGGGCGTCCCCACCCGAGATCGACGAAATCCTTTCGATGAGCCTGCGGATCAATGATTTCCTGTCCGGGCTTTTCCTCGGAATCGGCCTCAAGCTGGTCGATTTCAAACTTGAATTTGGACGTCTCTATGATGAGAACGATCAGGTCCGGATCGTTCTCGCCGACGAAATCTCCCCCGACGGTTGTCGCCTCTGGGATGTGAAAACCAACGAAAAAATGGACAAGGATCGCTTCCGCCGGGATCTCGGCGGGGTCGAAGAAGCCTATCAGGAAGTCGCACGTCGCCTCGGAATCCTTCCCGAGTCAGAGCAACAGGACATAAAAGGTCCTGAGACAATTCAGTAACTCCAGATTTTCGGGACAGGTCCGTTGAAAGCGCGCATCCACATTACCCTCAAGAACGGCGTCCTCGATCCACAGGGCAAAGCCATCCACCATTCGCTCGAAGGCCTTGGCTTCGACGGCGTAAACGACGTCCGGCAGGGCAAATTCATCGAGATCGAACTCACCGACGGCGACAAAGTCGCCGCGGAGGCGAAGGTCGCCGAGATGTGCGAGCAACTTCTCGCCAATACCGTGATCGAGGATTTTTCGGTCGAGATCGACGGTTAGAGCACTGCCCAAAGCAGGAATGGACTGGAATTCAAGCCAATGACCGCAGCCGTAATTGTTTTTCCTGGATCAAACTGTGACCGCGATGTCGCGGTGTCGCTGGAAGCCGCATTGGGTCACGCACCGATCATGGCGTGGCATGGGGACAGCACCCTTCCTGATGTTGACCTGATCGTTGTTCCCGGTGGCTTTTCTTATGGCGATTATCTGCGCTCGGGCGCAATGGCGGCCAACAGTCCGATCATGCGAGAGGTCATCGCGCGCGCCAATGGTGGCACCCCGGTGCTGGGCATCTGCAACGGATTTCAAGTCCTCACCGAATGTGGGCTCCTGCCCGGCGTTCTGATGCGCAATGCCAGCCTGAAATTCGTCTGCCGGGATGTCGATCTGCGGGTCGAACGCGCCGACACGGTGTTTACCAGCCAATACACAAAGGATCAGGTGATCCGCATCCCCGTGGCCCATCACGACGGCAACTATTTCACCGATCCCGAGACCCACAAGGCCCTGGAAGATAACGGTCAGGTCGCGTTTCGGTATTGTGCTGCGGACGGTTCGATTACGGACGATGCCAACCCCAACGGGTCGCTGGCCAATATCGCAGGCATCCTGAATACGGCCGGAAACGTGCTGGGCATGATGCCCCATCCCGAGCGGCTGGCCGATCCCCTGCTGGGTGGCCTCGATGGTGCCCCTATGTTCTCCGCCCTTGCCGAAGCGATCGCCGCATGAGTGCTACAGCCCAACGCCCCGAAGACCTCATGGGCCTGAGTGACGAGGAATTCGACACGATCCTCGAAATCATGGGCCGGGAGCCAAACTTCACCGAATTGAGCATCTTTTCGGTGATGTGGTCCGAGCATTGTTCTTACAAGTCCTCAAAATTCTGGCTCAAAACCCTGCCGACAGATGGCCCGCAGGTCATTCAGGGACCTGGTGAAAATGCCGGTGTTATCGATATCGGTGACGGTCTGGCCGCGATCTTCAAGATCGAGAGCCACAACCACCCGAGCTTTATCGAACCCTATCAGGGTGCGGCCACAGGCGTTGGCGGCATTATGCGCGATGTCTTCACCATGGGTGCACGCCCGATTGCCAATCTGAACGCGCTGCGGTTTGGCAGCCCCGATCATCCCAAGACCCGTCATCTGATAAACGGCGTCGTTGCCGGGATCGGCGGCTATGGCAATTGCATCGGCGTGCCGACCGTAGGCGGCGAGGTCAATTTCGACCCGGGCTACAACGGCAACATCCTCGTCAATGCGATGACGGTCGGGATCGCAAACACGGACAAGATTTTCTATTCCGCAGCCGCCGGACTTGGCCTGCCGGTCGTCTATGTCGGTTCCAAGACCGGACGTGACGGCATTCATGGCGCGACCATGGCCTCCGCCGAATTCGACGATGATTCTGCCGACAAACGCCCGACGGTGCAGGTCGGTGATCCGTTCACCGAGAAACTTTTGCTCGAAGCCTGCCTGGAACTGATGGCGACAGACGCCATCGTTGCCATACAGGATATGGGGGCGGCTGGCCTTACCTCCTCCTCAGTGGAGATGGCGAGCAAAGGCAATGTCGGGATCACGCTCAACCTCGATGATGTGCCCCAGCGCGAGACTGAGATGCAGCCCTTCGAGCTGATGCTGTCGGAAAGCCAGGAGCGCATGCTCATGGTTCTCAAGCCGGGCCGCGAAGACGAGGCCCGCGCAATTTTCGAGAAATGGGAACTCGATCTTTCCGTGATTGGAACAACGAACGACAGCGAACGTCTGGTTCTGACGTCCGCTGGCGAGGTTGTTGCCGACATCCCTGTCCCGCCGCTGGTTGCTGCCGCACCGGAATACGAACGCCCCTGGACAGCAACTCCGCCCCGTGAAGTGCTTGGCCACGATGCTGTTCCAGCCCCGTTCGACCTGGGTGTGGCGCTGCTGACGATGATTGAAAGCCCGGATTTGTGCTCACGTCGCTGGATCTGGGAGCAATACGACCACATGGTCATGGGAGACACGGTGGGTCGCCCGGGCGTTGATGCTGCGCTTGTCCGCGTGCATGGCACCCAGAAGGCTCTGGCCATAAGCACCGATTGCACGCCCCGCTATGTCGAAGCCAACCCGTTCGAAGGTGGCAAGCAGGCCGTTGCCGAAGCCTGGCGCAATGTCACATCGGTCGGCGCAACGCCGCTGGCGGTGACAAACAATCTGAACTTCGGCAATCCCGAGCGCCCGGAAATCATGGGGCAGTTGGTCGGTGCCGTCCAAGGCATGGGCGAAGCCTGTCTCGCGCTCGACAGTCCCGTCGTCTCGGGCAATGTCTCGCTTTACAATGAAACCAACGGCGCTGCGATCCTGCCAACCCCGGTGATCGGTTGTGTCGGTCTTCTCGAAGATGTGACCCAGCGCATGGGGGCTGCCTTTGAGGCGGACGGTGACGCGATTTTCGTGGTCGGCGAAACCACTGGCTGGCTTGGCTGTTCGATCTATCAGCGCGATATGGCTGGCGGCAGCGCAGGCGCACCGCCGCCCGTGGATTTGAACACGGAACGTCAAAATGGTGATTTCGTGCGATCCAGTATCGCAGCACATCAAATCAATGCCTGTCATGACGTCAGCGATGGCGGCCTGGCGGTGGCGCTCGCGGAGATGGCAATCGCAGGCAATGTGGGTGCTGACATCGACTATAAACCCGCGATTCCGGTTCATGCCTGGGCCTTCGGTGAGGATCAGGCGCGCTACGTTGTAACCACGGCTGATCCGGCATCTTTTGAGGCGTTGGCCGCAGCCGCAAATGTCGCGGTGACGCGTATCGGACGTGTTGGCGGGGCCGCGTTGACACTCCCGGGAGCGGAGCCTATATCCGTCGAGAGCCTGCGCGAAGCACACACGCGCTGGCTTCCGGAGTACATGGCGTCGCGCTAGGCGGCGCCCTTAACCCCCGGGGAGATAAACGATATGCCGATGGCCGCCAGTGAGATTGAAAGCCTGATCAAGGACGCGATGCCCGACGCCGAAGTGCGGATCGATGATTTACGCGGTGATGGTGACCACTATCTGGCAAATGTCGTTTCATCGGCCTTTATCGGCAAGTCCCGGGTTCAGCAACATCAGATGGTTTATGAAGCCCTTCAGGGCCGGATGGGGGGCGAGCTGCATGCACTCGCACTCCAGACCTCCGCCCCGGATGCGGGCTAACAGACAATAATTGGAGTTCGACATGAGCGATAACCCCGTAAACGAGCGTATCAAGACCGACATTGCACAGAACGACGTGATGCTTTTCATGAAGGGCACGCCCGTGTTCCCGCAATGTGGCTTCTCGGCTGCCGTTGTGCAGATTCTGAACCATGTCGGGGTGAAGTTTGGCAGCGCCGACGTTCTCGTCGACCCGGAAATCCGTGACGGCATCAAGGCCTTCACCAACTGGCCGACCGTCCCGCAGCTTTATGTGAAAGGCGAATTCGTCGGCGGTTGTGACATCATCCGCGAGATGTTCGAAGCCGGTGAGCTTGAGCAGATGTTCGACGAAAAGGGCGTTGCCCGCGAAGCTGCCTAAGCAGCCGCAATCCTTTATGTTCAACGGGCCGCGATTTTCGCGGCCCGTTTTCGTTCGTCGGACTGTCACAGGGGAACAGGCACCTGACCCAGCATGCACCCGCACCCATGCCACGCCGTAAGTTCAGCGGCGAGGAATCCAAAGGGCTGATCTACGGCACCAGCGCATTCCTCATTTGGGGCTTCACGCCGTTCTACTTCAACGCCCTCGACCGGTTGCGTGTGGAGGAGATCGTTGCCCACCGGATCGTCTGGTGCGCTGTGTTCCTCGTTCTGGTGCTCACCATTGGCCGACAATGGCCCGCTGTTGGTCAGGCCCTGCGCAACCGCAAGGTCCTGCTCATCCTGTTCATCACCGCTCTGCTCAACAGCCTGAACTGGGGCGTGTTCATTTATTCCGTCGTGTCGGACCAGCTGTTGGCTTCCAGTCTGGGCTACTTCCTTAACCCGCTGGTTGTCGTGGTTCTGGGGTTCATATTCCTGCGCGAGCGTCTGTCACGGACGCAGCAACTCGCCGTCGCCATTGCTGCAGGCGGTGTACTGACGCAGATCATTGCCTTCGGAGAGTTGCCCTGGATCGCCCTGACCATCGCCATTGCCTTCGGCCTCTACGGACTGATGCGAAAGACTGTGGACGCAGGCCCCGCTGTCGGACTGTTTATAGAATGTTTGCTGATCGGGCCGTTTGCGTTGGGCTGGCTGTTCTGGCTAAACCACGAAGGGCTCGGTGCCTTCGGCCAGTTCGGGCTCGGCTATGATGCTTTCATAGCACTCGCGGGGGTCCTGACGGGCGTGCCGCTGGTCCTGTTTGCCGCAGGCGCACGACGGATCAAGCTCGCAACAATCGGTTTGCTCCAATACATCGCACCCTCAGCCTATCTGGTCATGGCACTGACCATCTGGCGTGAACCGTTCGAAACAGCCGATTACATCGCCTTTGGTTGTATCTGGACCGCACTTATTCTCTATACATCTGAAATCTGGCGAACCCGCATCGTCTAGACGCGCTATCACGTTGAAAGACGCGCGCGCGCAGCGCAGAATAGCTAAAATTCACGATCCCTGATGAAGAGGACCACACGATGTCATTATTCTGGCTCGACCACGTCAATATTCGCACAACCAAGCTTGATGAAATGTCGGCGTTCTATGAGAACGTTCTCGACCTGAAACGCGGCAAGCGCCCCAGCTTCGAATTCGGTGGGGCCTGGCATTATTGCGGCAAGCAGGCTGTGGTCCATCTCGTCGAATCAGAGAAGAAATTCAAGACCGAGGAAGCTCAGGTCGAACACTTCGCCTTCCGTTCCAACGGCACGGTCAAGGCTTTCCAGAAGAAGATGCGCGACACCGACACGCCCTACAACGTGGTGCCGCTGACCGAGATCAATATGATCCAGGTGAACGTCTTCGACCCGGACGGCAACAAGATCGAAATTCAGTTCGCGGCCAGCGAGGCTGATATGGAGCCCTTTAACGGCTCACCGGCCGCACGCCGCCGTGCCAAGAAAGGCGCCTCACTCAACGTCGCCGGTCCCATGCCGCTCAAGAAGTCAAAAGCCAAGACGTCCAAGACCAATAAACGCCTTGGCGTCCCGGCCCCGATCACGCCGCCGAAAAAGCGCAACCCGCCTTATTGATCACAATGGCGAGGCCACGGCTATTCCCTGCCTGCTGATCAAACATTTGTGTTTTGATCAAACGCGGTGAAAAGGCCCATATGCTCTTCTACAGTCTGTCGAGTGTTTATTGAGGTCGCCAATATGCGTCGTTCCCTGAGTTCACGGTCCCTGGGCCGAAAAGCTGCGGCTTTGGTCTTTGCTGGTGCCATGGCATTCAGCGCTGGCACAGCCCACGCAGAGGATTCCTATGGCGCCAAGGTCGGTGAACCGATCCCGCACCAACTCGAAGTCCCCGATCAGACCAATCAGGTCCAGAGTTTTGTGACGCTGAAAAAGAACCGGGGTCTGATCATGCTGTTTTCGCGCTCACTGGCGTGGTGACCCACCTGCATTAGCCAAGCGGTCGCTTGGAATGACAAGATTGATTTTGTGCATGAGAATGGCCTTCAGGTCGTCTCGGTGACCAACGATGATGTGAATACGCTGGAGCGGTTCGCAAAACGCCGGAAGGTCGAATTCCCTCTCCTTTCAGATTCAAATGCAGACATCATTTCGGCATTTAACCTGTTCAACACCCGGTTCCCCGAAGGCAGCCGTTACTACGGCACTTCTGTTCCACAGGTTGTTGTGGTCAGTCCGGAGGGAGTCGTTACAAAGACCTTCTCAGGACACGGCTATACCTCGGATGAAGAAATCAGGGGAATTGTGGAACAGGCTCTGCAGGGTTCGGCAGGCTAGCTGACAATGGCCGTCCTGATCACAAGGGCCATCAAATCTTTCGGGCTCGCGCTTTTGCTAGGCCTTTTTGTAAGTCCGCTGGCACATGCCCAGACTCATGACGAGATTCGGCAGGGTGTCCAGATTGGGACCCCGATCCCACACCAGCTCGACGTCCCCGACCAGACAAATCAGATCCAAAGCTTCGTCACCCTCAAGAAGAACCGCGGACTGATCCTGATTTTCTCCCGCTCGCTTTCCTGGTGACCCTACTGCGTTGACCAGGCGGTCGCCTGGAACGACAGGATCAAAGATGTGCACGCACTGGGCTACGAGGTCTCGACGGTGACCTATGACGCCGTGCCGAAGCTGAAACGTCTGGCCAAACGAGCAAAGATCACATTCCCGATGCTTTCGGACGAAAACTCGGAGATCATTCGTGCGTTCGGGCTCTTGGCAGAGAACTACCCGCAAGGCAGCTTCTACTATGGCATCCCCCATCCCGCGATTATCGTGGTGAACGCTGACGGCAAGGTCAGCCACCGGTTCTCCGAACGCAACTATACCGACAGACCGGATATCGACACCGTCCTCGAGGCGCTGAAAGGCAAGCTGTCCGGCTAGCCCACGAAAAAGGCCGCCCGGAGGCGGCCTTTCTGAAATTCGTTGGTCGGGAAGAACCCTCTAGAGCGAGTAAAACTCGATGACGAGGTTCGGTTCCATCTGGACCGGATAAGGAACATCGGCGAGCTTGGGGCCACGAATGTAGCTGCCCTTGAGCGCATTCAGATCCACATCAAGATATTCCGGCAACTCACGCTCGGTTGAAGCAATCGCTTCAAGCACCAGCGGCAGCTCGCGGGACTTTTCCTTGACCTCAATCACGTCGCCATCCTGGACCGAGAAGGACGGGATGTTGACCTTCTTGCCGTTCACACGAATATGACCGTGATTGACGAACTGGCGGGCCGCGAAGATCGTCGGAACGAACTTCATGCGATAAATAACAGCGTCGAGACGGCGCTCGAGCAGCTCGATCAGATTCTCACCCGTATCACCGCGACGACGAACAGCTTCGTCGTAGTAGCGGCGGAACTGGCGCTCGCCAACATCACCGTAATATTTGCGAAGCTTCTGCTTCGCCATCAGGTGGAGGCCGTAATCGGAAGGTTTCTTGCGTCGACGGCCGTGCTCACCGGGGCCGTATTCACGTCGATTGATGGGGCTCTTTGCGCGTCCCCAGAGATTCTCGCCCAGACGGCGATCAATCTTGTACTTTGCGGAATGCCGCTTTGACATATTTCAGGTCCAATTCTTGTCTTTGTTGTCCCGATTAGCACCACCCCTTGCAGGAGTGATACGGGAGACGGTCTTTGCCGGTCCGCGTTCTCGGGAATTGCGGCGCACTATAGGGATCAGCGGTGTGATGTCAAACCCACTTTAAGCTGCCCTGAACACTCTTTTATTGCGTGTTTTCAGGTATATGGGGACATGCAAACGAACACCAACCCAAGTGGGCCACAAAGCCAGCATCTCAAGGGAATAGCGCTTACGGCTTTCGGTGTCCTGATCCTGACTCCCGACGGCCTTTTAACATCCCTGGTGAGCGCCGATGTCAGGACTGCACTGTTCTGGCGTGGTCTGTTCATGGGGCTTGCACTCACCGCGTTTGTACTGCTGCGCCACGGCCGCCGGTCGGGTGCCGCCTTCCGAGCCCTGCTGACATGGCCCCAGCTTGTGATCGCCTTGTTCTTTGCCGCCTCAGGGATCGGTTTCGTTGTGGCCATCGTGACCACAAGTGTGGCCAACACGTTGTTCCTTGTCGCTTGCGCACCGCTATTCTCCGTGATTCTGGCACGGGTGTTCCTTGGTCAGCGAACGCAATTGCGGACAATCATCATCATCCTGGTCGCCATGGCGGGGATGGGCGTCATATTCGCCGAAGGCCTTGGGCGTGGAGAACTTCGGGGAAATCTCGCTGCCGTGGGAACCGCGCTCACCTGGGCCGCGATGGTGGTGGTTCTCGGCCACGCACAGATCAGGGACCCCGCACCTGCCCTAGCGCTGGGAGGCTATATCATCGCGGGCGTTTCGTTCCTCGTCGCACCGACAATCGCCATGGTGGCACTGGATTTTGCCTGGATCGCAATCCTCGGATTCTTTGTGCTGCCGGTCTCATTTTTTCTGATCGGGCTTGGCCCACAATACATATCTGCACCAGAAGTCAGCCTGATCATGTTGCTGGAAGCCGTGCTCGGACCTCTCTGGGCCTGGCTGTTTATCGCACAGGCACCCTCAGAAATGACCATACTCGGCGGCGTGATCATTCTCGCAACGCTGGCGGTTCACTTCGCGATCGGGCTTTATCGGGACAGAACTGCGGGGAAATAGGCCGGTTCAGTCCAGCTCACCGCGTGCACGTTTGGCGTTCTGGGTGTCCTGCCAGCTGCGCGTCATGGCGCTGATCATGCCATGGAATGTCCGAACTTCCTGTTCCGTCATTCGGCCGCGCTGCAGCATGGCGCGAAGGTTTCGCACCACCGTCTTCTTCAGATTGGGTGCGCGGAAGAAACCGCCCGCGTCGAGTTCGCGCTCCAACCGCTCGAACAACTCCATGATCTCGCGCTTTTCAGCCAGCCGCGTGCCCGACATCTCGATCGTTTCAACCGGCGTGTCATCCGCCGCTGTGAACCACTCATAAGCCACCACGAGCACGGCCTGCGCCAGATTAAGCGACGAATAGGCCGGGTTGAGAGGCACCGAAATCACCGTATCGGCAAGCACAATGTGATCGTTGGTCAGGCCCGAACGTTCCGGACCGAACAGCAGTCCCACTTCCTCGCCACGTTCCTCTGCAGCACGCATTTCAGCGCCCGCCTGCCGCGGGGTGATGACCCGAACCGTGATCTCACGCGGGCGTGCCGTGGTGGCGTAAAGCGTGGTGATACCAGCCACGGCCTCTTCGGTCGTGTCAAACAGCTGGGCGTTATCGAGGACTTCGGTCGCCCCCGATGCCATGGTCACGGCCTTCTGGTTCGGCCAGCCCTGTTTTGGTTTGACCAGAGACATCCGGTTCAGCCCGCAATTGAGCATCGCACGGGCAACGGCACCGATATTCTCGCCCAGCTGCGGCTCCACGAGCACCACGCGCGGGCCTCCTGCCAGAGATTCCCGACTCCGGTCTGTACCCGCCATCAGCTCTGCTTCCTCATACCTGCAAAAAACATCATTGAGATTGCCGCCCCGACGAATGTCAGACCAAACGCAATCTGCGCAAGACCGGTTACCGCAAAAGCACCCGTCATGTCGATCCGGTCAGCGATTGGTTGGCTATAGAGCGGCGACGCAAACAACCCCAAAAACTGAAAGAACGTCAGACCCCCGACAAAACGCCCCCGAAACTCAGGCGGTGCAATGGAGAGCAACCAGGCAAAAAGGGTCGGCATCAACGGCCCGAACCCGACCCCAGCAAACACCATTCCCAGTATGGCCTGGGGCACACCATCCGCCGTCGCAGCCAGCAAAAGACCCGCGCCCAGAAACAGGTAGGAACCAGCCAGAATAATATTGTTGTCGAACCGGGTCCGCAGGTGCCGGAAGTATATCGCTGTTACCGCAGCGACCGCGTTGAACACCGCAATCGCGATACCCGCCACAAAAGCCGACGGGATACCAATCTCGGGCAACAGAAACGGTGCCTGCGAGGGAATGACGAAGGTCGAAACCATAGTCAGCCAGATAATCAGATACACAACACCAGCACGCAGAACAGCTGGCCCATAACTCAGTGCAGGCACATCCGGGTCTCGAACGGCACGGGGCCTCCGCACCGGTTCGCGAATCCCGAAGGTCACCAGCGGAATGATAGGCAGCGCCAGCGCGTAAAGATAAAACGGCAAACGCCAGTTTGTGTCTGCCAGATAACCCGCAACGGTCGTGCCACTGGCCACCGCGAGGACCATGACTGCCACCTGAATCCCTGCCATCCGGTTGCGGGCATCACCTCGGTAAAAGTCGCCAATTAATGTCGTCGCAGAGGTCAGGATCATGCCCGCCGCAATTCCGAGAATTGCCCGGCTCAAAATAATTTCGTTCAGACCTTCCAGCCAGATACCTGCCGTCCCGCTGAACAGATAGAGCACCAGCGCACCGAGCAGCACCGGTTTGCGACCAATCCTGTCAACCAGCACGCCGGAAACAGGTGCTGAGAGCGCAATGAACAACGCGGCAATCGTCAGCACCATCCGCGTCAGGAGCGCGGCATCCGGCACATCGGCATAGGCCCGCTCGATCGCAGGCAATGAAGGCGCGACAGCGGCCAGAGCAAAGAGCGTCAGGCTGCTCGCAGACAGGATCGCGATGGCACGCAATCTGCCCCCATCGACCGGGGTCGTCACTGTATCTGATGGAGTCAAATTCGATCCGCCCTTCACGGGGCAAATGACCCGCTGGCATCGACGCCGTCAAGCTATGGGCACAAACTTACTGGTGCAGCGTTCCGTCCGGATTGAAGGCGTTGAAGGCAAATGCAAAGGTCATGTCATGGACGGTATCCTGCAAACCCGCCGGGGTTCGCCGCTGAACTGTCACATAGCCGATATCGCGACTTTCCTTGATGTAGGACACATCGAGCACCGAGAGGAGGCCCGGCTCCCAGGTGATGACGAGGTCGCCCGCTTCGATCTTCTTTTCTTTTTGCAAAAGTTCGAGTGACCACGCCTGATCTCCGACCGCGACCACATAGGCGAGTGGCGCAATTCCGTCGACGGCGGGAATTCCGGGCATGAAAGGTTCGTCCGCCGTGTCGTAGCCGGCATAGGGATTCACGCCGTAATTTCGGGCGAACAACGGCGGGCGTTGGAGAATACTGGCGTCGGGAAAACGCTCAACAAAGACACCGAAGGGTTCCACGCGGCTGGGAATGATCGTCAGATCCTGACCGGAATACTTGCCGACAATTCCCTGTCCGGTGAATTGCTGCCACCAGCTTTCGGTTTGCCGGTCATACATGACGAGATCAGAGAACCGCAGGTTTCCCGTTGTCCCGAAATCAAGAACCGCGTCACCCACACGACGATCAAAAACGATTGAGGTGTTGCACAGCGGGCAGAAAGTCACCGCAATGGGCACACCGCCAAGGGTGTCATTCACGATCTCATGCCAGATCAGGACGGTCTTGGGATAAGCGCGGGTTTCACCATTAACCGTGACGGTGATGACCGGCTCGCGAACGTCGTGTACCTGCTTTGCGTTCTCAAGGTCACCGATGGTCGGCTCATCAATGGCCGGTATCACATCGCGGCCGATGCCGCCCGTGATGACCTCTGTCAGATCAACACTGTGACGGGAGAAATCGGTCTTCAGCCAGTCCTTCTCCCATGTGTCGATGTCAGCGTTCGCCGGCACCGATGACAATGTCAGCGCAAAAGCGCCTAGAACAAGAAACCGAAGTTTGGACCACAACATAAATTCACTCCCTCAGGACAGGCCAAACTAACGCAACGCCATCGCGCCTTCGCATGACATGCGCTTCAATTCGATGTGATCAAAGCGGGGGTCAGGCGTCGCGGGCACGCAACAGCTTGTAGATAATCGCGTCATCGAGCGCGTTGTAGGCGGCATCAATAATATTCGGAGAAATGCCAACCGTGCCCCAGCGATGGCCGGTTTCATCGGAGGATTCAATCATCACACGGGTCACGGCAGCGGTGGCCTGTTGCGGCGTCAGGATACGCACCTTGAAGTCGACCAATCGCATGGCTTCGAGCTCAGGATATTTCGGCAGCAACGCCTTTCGCATGGCGTCATCCAGCGCGTTAACCGGACCGTTGCCCTCCGCCACCTGCATGGTTGCCTGACCGTCAATCTCCATCTTCACCACCGCCTGAGAGATGGTGGTGATGTCGCCACGGGCATTGAACCGGCGTTCCACCTCGGATCGGAAGCTTTCCATCACATAGAACTTCGGCAAATCACCCAGCGCCCGACGGGCCAGCAGCTCAAAGCTCGCTTCGGCACCGTCATAGGTATAGCCCTCAAACTCCCGGTCCTTCACATCCTCGACAAGCCTTGAAATGCGCGGATCCTTGGCATCCACATCGATTCCCGCCTCGGTCAGCCGGGACAGAATATTTGAACGCCCGGCCTGGTCCGACACGACAATATGACGATGATTGCCAACGATTTCCGGGTCGATATGTTCATAGGTGGACGGGTCCTTCTGAACCGCCGAGACATGCAGACCACCCTTATGGGTAAAGGCACCTTCGCCAACATAGGCCGCATGGCGGTCCGGCGCGCGATTGAGCAGCTCATCGAGCAGGCGCGACACACGGGTCAGCTTGGGCAGCTCGCTTTCATCGATCCCGGTCTCGTAAGCACCCTCATATTTCAGCATCAGATTGGGGATCAGAGTGATCAGATTGGCATTGCCGCAGCGCTCTCCCAGACCGTTCAGCGTACCCTGTACATGCCGCACACCCGCTTCGACAGCGGCCAGCGAATTGGCCACAGCGTTGCCGGTGTCGTCATGGGTATGAATGCCCAAGCGATCTCCGGGGATGTGCGCGAGGACCTCAGTGACAATCCGACGTATATCGTGGGGCAGCATCCCACCATTGGTGTCACACAGCACCACCCAGCGCGCGCCGTTGTCGTAGGCCGCCTTCACACAAGCCAGCGCGTAGTCAGGATTGGCCTTGTAACCATCGAAGAAATGCTCGGCGTCGAACAGCACTTCGTCCTTGCGGGTCGCTGCATAGGCAATGCTCTCGCCGATCATGGTGACATTGTCTTCGCGCGGGATGCCCAGGGCCAGATCGACGTGGAAATCCCAGGTCTTGCCAACCATGCAGGCAGAATCCGCCGCGGTCGAAAGGATCGCGTTGATACCCGGATCATTCGCCGCGCTGTGATCGGGACGTCGCGTCATGCCAAACGCCGTGAAGCGCGCGTTCTTGAGGCCCGGAGATGTGCCAAAAAACGCATCATCCACCGGATTGGCACCCGGCCAACCGCCTTCCACGTAATCCACACCCAAATCGTCAAGCGCGCGGGCGATCGCCCGCTTGTCATCCACCGAAAAATCAACGCCCCGGGTCTGGGCCCCGTCGCGCAGGGTGGTGTCGAACAGGTAGATGCGTTCGGCCATGACCCTAATTCTCCCGTCGCCAGGTGGTGCCGCCAGCACCATCTTCCAGAACAATCCCCTGAGCATCCAGTTCATCACGGATTTCGTCGGCGCGCGCGAAGTCCTTGTCCGCCCGAGCGGCATTGCGCTCTTCGATCAGCGCGTCGATAGCTTCGTCGCCATCTCCCTGGAACCAGACATGCGGGTCGTGCTCGAGCAACCCGAGCAGGCTGCCAGCGGCGCGCAACGAAGCAATTGCAACCATCAGACCTGCCGCGTCGCCTTCCTTTTCTGCCGCAAACACAGCATCAGCTGCAGCATGAACACCGGTCAGCGCCAATGGCGTGTTGAGGTCATCACTCAGGCCATCCAGCACCACTGTGGGAATCGCGCCAACATCACCGGCACCATCCGGATCCAGCGCCAGCGCGCGGTAGAAGCGGTTGAGTTCCTGACGGGCTTCACGGACGCCATCCTTGGTGAAATCAAGCGGCTGGCGGTAATGCGTTTTCAGCAGCGCCAGGCGCAGGGCTTCTCCCGGGAACTCCTTGAGGAGATCAGAGACCGTGTAGAAGTTGCCCAGCGACTTGGACATCTTCTCGCCTTCGCTCATCAGATAGCCGTTGTGCACCCAATAACGCGCGAAGGATTCATCGGGATGGGCACAGCGTGACTGGGCGATCTCGTTCTCATGATGCGGGAATACCAGATCAACGCCACCGCCATGGATATCGAAGGACGCACCCAGATGCTCCTTGCTCATGGCCGAACATTCCAGATGCCAGCCCGGGCGACCCTTGCCCCATGGACTGTCCCAGCCCGGCTGATCATCGGTGGATGGCTTCCAGAGTACAAAGTCAGACGGATCCTGCTTGTACGGCGCAACCTCAACCCGTGCACCAGCAATCATTTCATCGCGGTTGCGGCCCGAGAGCTTGCCGTAATCGGGCATTGAGGGAACATTGAACAGCACATGACCTTCAGCGGCATAGGCATTGCCCTTGGCAATCAGATCTTCGATCATCGCGATCATCTGGGGAATATGGTCGGTGGCACGCGGCTCCACATCCGGGGGCAGACAACCAATTTCAGCTGCGGCGACGTGAAAGTTTGCTGCCGTCCGCGCGGTCAGAACATCGATGCCCTCACCGTTCTCCAGCGCCCGATCAATAATCTTGTCGTCCACATCGGTGATGTTGCGCGCATAGGTCACTGCGTCTTTGCCATAGCGGTGCCGCAACAGACGCGCGAGCACATCAAAAACCACCAGCGGTCGGGCATTGCCGATATGGATATCGTCATAGACCGTGGGGCCGCACACATACATGCGCACAGAAGCCGGATTGATCGGCTCAAAGAGCTCCTTGGTGCGCGTATAGGTATTGTGGAGATGCAGGTTCATCGGGGTTCCCGTGGATTGGAGTGCGGATCACGCACGGCGAAACCGCACGCGGACAGTGGCTGTCAGCCGGTAATTCGCGGAATCGCGATGCAACATCGATGGGAACGATGATTTGACATGGCCGCGTGTATAGCGCCGATGGGAAAACAAGGCAATTCAAGGGTTTGGCGGCACAGGAGTGCGACATGCTCTTTGTCACTTCAGCCCAAAGCATTCATCAATCGACAAACGAGGCGCCCCAGCCGCCCCATATCGAACACAAAAGCACTAATACACCAAAATTTTCACCATTTTAATCATTTAATTAAATAAGACATATTTTTTATTTATAATTTATGGTCATATTCGTTTATTCTACAATTCTTATATTTATATATTTTATTTAAAAACTTGAATAAGTCATAATATTCACTATATTATATTTAGCATCAAATATTTGATGCACAACAGGAATGCGCCTCAAATGTCCTTTAAGAGCTTTTCGACCACGCAAAACGGTCCCGCGAACCAAAAACCCGCCGACAAAACTGCAGAAGCAGCGGCCAAGCCCGCCACAGAGACCGACGCCGTACCCGCCAAGGCGGAACCCGCACAAAAATCATAAGACCCATCCGGTCAGGAGGGGACCCTGTCCCCTCCTGTTTCCGCATCCGATTGAACCGACACGCCCGACGCGGAGTATCCGCGACACAGGACTGACGCGCAGCGACACCATATTGCTGCGATCGCCTGAAATCGTCTTCAAGGACCAGATATGATTGACGCGCCTCCCAGCCCAAACCCTGTTCAGAAAGACGAACAGGAATGGCCGGACACGGAAGAAGTCTCACAGGAACGCACCTGTCTTCGGTGCAGTGAGAAATTCCCCAGCACATGGGCCGGCGAGCGTGTCTGTGCCCGTTGCAAATCCTCAAGCGCCTGGAAACAAGGCTCCCCCGTCAGTGTCCACGGGAGCGGTGGTGGCCGTCGCTGACAACCGCGTTGGTTATCGTCAGGCCTTACCCCGGAATGCGTTGGTGATCGGATAGCGCCGGTCACGACCAAAGGAACGGCTGGTCAGCTTGACCCCCGGCGGGGCCTGTCGGCGCTTGTATTCCGAAAGCTCCAGCAAACGCCAGATCCGCTGCACCGTGGCCGGATCAAAACCCTTGTCCTCAAGCTCCTGCCCGCCAAGGTCTTCCTCAATCAGGCCGTGGAGGATCGCATCGAGAATTTCGTAAGGCGGGAGTGAATCTTCATCCTTCTGGTCCGGGCGCAGCTCGGCCGAAGGCGGCTTGGTGATCATCCGCAGCGGGATGACCTCACCTGCCGGGCCGTGCACACCTGTCGGGTGGTTCTCATTGCGCCAGTAGCACAGCGCGAAGACATCGGTCTTGTAGACATCCTTGATGACCGAATAGCCGCCGGCCATGTCGCCATAGATGGTGGCGTATCCCACCGACATTTCCGACTTGTTGCCGGTTGTGACCAGCATCGCGCCGGTCTTGTTGCTGAGCGCCATCAGCAGCAATCCGCGCGACCGGCTCTGGATGTTTTCCGCCGTAATGCCTGCGGCAGGTTCGTCGAAGGCTTCGGTCAGCATTTCATCAAAGGCCGACATGGCAGGGCCTATACCAACTGTGTCGTAACGCGCACCAACCAGCTCGATGAGCGCGCGCGCATCTTCCAGACTGTCATCGCTTGTATAGGGAGACGGCATCATCACACAGTGGACACGGTCGGCCCCCAGCGCATCGACGGCCACCACAGCTGTGATCCCGGAATCAATGCCGCCCGACAGACCCAGCACCACGCCGGGAAACCCGTTCTTGTTCACATAGTCACGCAAGCCAAGCACCATTGCCTGATAGATGCGCTCCTTGCCCTCGATCCACTCATTGACCTCACCGGTCACGCAGGACCAGCCGTCGTCACCACGTGCCCATTCGGTCATGGTCAGGTCTTCGACAAACTGCCTGGAAGCCGCGGCCATGTGCCGATCCGCATTCAGGACAAACGATCCGCCATCAAAGACAAGCTCGTCCTGCCCGCCCACCTGGTTCACATAGATCAGCGGCAATTCGTTTTCGGTCACCCGCGCAACCGCGTGGTTCATGCGGACATCGACCTTGTCGCGCTCATAGGGACTGCCATTGATGACCACGAGGATTTCGGCCCCGGATTCCATCAGAGTTTCACAGACATCCGGGGTCCACATGTCTTCACAAACCCCCACACCGAGGCGCACACCCCGGAAGTTCACCGGCCCCGGCAATTCACCGGCATTGAAAACGCGTTTCTCGTCAAAGACGCCGTAATTCGGCAGATCCCACTTAAACCGAAGCGTCTGGACCTTGCCATCATCGAGCACGGCGGCCGCGTTGAACCGCCGGCCTTCGTCGTCAAGCCAGGGCGTTCCAATGATCAGGCCCGGTCCGCCATCTTTGGTGTCTGCAGCCAGTTCCTCGACCGCGGCCATCGCGGCGCGCACGAACGCATTTTTGAGGATCAGGTCTTCGGGCGGATATCCCGTGACGCACAGTTCGGTTCCGACCACCAGCTGGGCGCCCTGAGCCGCAGCTTCAGCACGCGCGGTACGGATCTTGACGAGATTGCCCTCGATATCACCGACAACGGGGTTCAACTGCGCGAGCGAAATTTTGAAAGAATCGGTCATGAAACGGAACGGTTCGGGTTGGGATTGAGCGGACGGTATGCAGCGGTGAACAGGGTGTCAACGCGGTGGATGGGCCTATTTCCGCAACAGAAACTCGCGGCCGACCTTGACGCGCTTGGTGCCGCCATATTCGACGATATCCGACGTCGCATAGGTCTGTTGCCAGTCGCCGGGCAGAAATGACCCGGTGCCAATGGCATCGATGGGCACATCGGCGGCGGCCATGACCTTGCACTTCTCGGGACCAAAGCCGGACGAGGCCACAATACGGGCCTTCTCGAAGCCGCCTTCGTCGAGCCGCTCGCGCAAATGCCAGAGCGCAGCCGCCGAGACACCGCCGCCGATCAGATGACGCAGTTCGGCTTCGGTGCGGTAGCCACGAATGGCATCGGGCGCATGACGTTCAAGCACAGCATAGCTTTGGGTCGGATCAAGGTTCTCGATGTAGCGACCACCCGGCGTGTCGAGACGCAGGGACATCTGTCCGGCCTCGACCATTTCGGGGAACCGGCGGCAGACTTCAAGAGAATCACTCACCTCACGCCCGAAGTAATCGACCAGCACCGTCAGAGCTTCATCGGGATGGGTTTCATGGAACATCTCGGCCGCACGCACTGTCGAACCGGCATAGCCGATCAGGGCATGGGGCATGGTGCCCAGGCCACGCGGCTGGCCGAAGTAATGTGCGGTTGCATCTGTGGCATTGCCGACAAAACCAATGGCTCCGACCTTGCGCCCTGCACGAGCCGAGCCGACAGATGCCGCATAGGCCATCAACTCAGCCATATCCGGGCCAGCGCAGTGGCGCGCATCGAAAGCCATAAAAGCCACATTGGGCAGGTCGACGCACATGGCTGCCGCGTTATAGGCCGCCACGCAGGCCGCGCCGAGTTTCTGCAGGAACAGCGTCTCAAGGTCGACCAGTTCGTGGAACGAGCCGGAAATATACATCAGGGGCTCGCCCGCCCCGACCCAGCGACCTTCATCAAAGCGAAGATCGATCTTGAACTTCGTCCCACGCGCCTCAGCCACATCCTCCAGCCAGTCGAGGGCCAGACGGGCAGCAGAAATAACAGGCCGCCGCATGAACACAGCATAGGTGACCTGCGTATCGCCAAACTTACCAACGATATCGCGCGTCTTGTTGAAATAAGTGTCGGTATAAGCGGTGATCTCGTCCACGCGCGGACGCAATTCCGCACGCACCCGCTCCGCAACAGTTTCGGTCCCGGTTTTCGAACCCTGTGATTCCGTCGTGCTCATCCTGATCTCCCGATCCCTGATGATCGCAGTCTGACCTGTGTTTTACCGCCGGGAAAGCGCAAACAACGCAGACCGATCAACCGACAGACGCGGCCCGGACCTGGTCCGCTGCTGTTTCTTCGCGCTGGCGCTTGAGACGCTCGGCGATCTGGAAGGCGAGCTCAATGGACTGGCTGGCATTCAACCGCGGGTCACAATGGGTGTGATAGCGATCGGCGAGTGCTTCCTCGGTGATCTCCTGGGCGCCACCGATACACTCGGTTACGTCCTGTCCCGTCATCTCGAAATGCACGCCGCCAGCATGTGTACCCTCAGCGCGGTGAACCGCGAAGAAGGTATCAACCTCTGACAGGATCGAATCAAACCCGCGGGTCTTGTAGCCGGTGGATGCCTTGATCGTGTTGCCATGCATCGGGTCACAGGACCAGACGACCTTACGGCCGGCATCCGAAACAGCGCGCACGAGCGGCGGCAGACCTTCGGCAGCTTTCTCAGCCCCCATACGACAGATCAGAGTGATCCGACCCGCTTCGTTCTCCGGGTTCAGGACATCAAGCAAACGCATCAGATCATCGGTGTCGAGCGATGGCCCGCACTTGATGCCCAGAGGGTTTTCAACGCCACTGAGATATTCGACATGGGCCCCATCGGGCTGACGGGTCCGGTCGCCGATCCACAGCATATGGGCCGAGGTATCGTACCACTTGCCGGTCAGGCTGTCCTGACGGGTCAGCGCCTGCTCGTAGACCAGAAGCAAGGCCTCATGACTGGTGTAGAAGTCGGTTTCCCGCATCTGGGGCACGTTTTCGCTGGTCAGGCCACACGCCGCCATGAAACCGAGAGTTTCCTCAATCCGGCTGGCCAGCTCCGCGAATTTGGTGCCCTGGGGGCTCGACTTCACGAAGTCGAGGTTCCAGCGATGTACCTGATGCAGATCGGCAAAGCCGCCCTGTGCGAAAGCACGCAGCAGGTTCAGGGTTGAAGCTGCCTGATGATAGGCATGCAGCATCCGTTCCGGGTTCGGCTCACGCGCTGCGGGCTCAAAGGCCATGTCGTTGATGATGTCGCCACGGTAACTCGGCAGCGACACGCCATCGATCTCCTCCATGGGAGTCGAACGCGGCTTGGCAAACTGACCCGCCATACGACCAACTTTGACCACAGGGCAGGCTGCGCCATAGGTCAGCACAATCGCCATCTGCAGCAACACCTTGAAGGTGTCGCGGATGTTGTCCGCGTGGAATTCGGCAAAGCTCTCGGCGCAATCCCCGCCCTGCAGCAGAAATGCTTCACCTTCGGCCACACGCCCGAGCTGTGCACGCAGGGCCCGCGCCTCGCCTGCAAACACCAGTGGCGGCTGTTTCCCAAGGGTGGCTTCCACTTCGGCGAGCGCGGCTGCATTGCCATATTCGGGCACCTGCAGGATATCGCGGTTCCGCCAGCTGTCGGGCTTCCAGTTCTTCGACATTGTTTCAATCGGATCCGGGTCGAGGCCGCAAAATCCGTCCATATATTTGTTTTACCAGGGTTCGCGCATGCGATGGGCCATGCCTATAAGCACGAAAAGTCGCGATTGCCAGCGAAAATCGCACAAATTCAAGGCGCTAGCAAACCGGTTCGGCCTTTCCACATACCTCATCCTGAGGAGGGCCGACTGGCCCGTCTCGAAGGATGCTTGGAAAATTCTGCAACAGCGGTCACCTCAGCATCCTTCGAGACGCCGCCTCCGGCGGCTCCTCAGGATGAGGCGTGGGTGAGCCTGCCCTATTCCGCTGCCTTCGCCGTCTCTTCAGGCACCGGCTCACGCATGGTGACAAACTCTTCCGCCGATGTCGGATGGATGCCAACGGTGGAATCAAACACCGCCTTGGTGGCACCAGCCTTCAACGCGACCGCAAAACCCTGGGTCATTTCGCCGGCATCGGTGCCGACCATATGGATGCCCACGACCTTGTCGCTCGCCTTGTCGACGATCATTTTCATGAAGGTCTGTTCATCGCTGCCGGTCAGCGTGTTCTTGAGGGTCCGGAAGGTGCTCTTGAAAATCGACACATCGCCGTATTTCTCCCGCGCCTCATGCTCCATCAGGCCAACCGTACCAATGGGCGGCTGACTGAAGACAGCCGTTGGAATGTACTCATAATCCACTGTGCTGGGCGTATCTCGATACAAGGTCTTCGATACCGCCATACCTTCGGCAAGCGCCACCGGGGTCAGCTGATAGCGATCGATGATGTCGCCAATCGCAAAGATCGAGGGCACCGTCGTGCGGAAATAGTCATCGACGACAACCGCGCCGTTGTCCTTGAGTTCGACGCCGGCCTCTTCGAGGCCAAGCCCATCAACCTTGGGACGCCGCCCAATGGCCGACATCACGGTGTCGGTTTCCTGCGACGTGCCATCAGAGAAATGCACCGTCAGACCGTTGTCGGTTTTCTCGACCTTCTCGAAGGACGCGTTGAGCTTGATCTTGATGCCCTTCTTTTCCATCTCGCCCTGGAGATGCACGCGAATGTCTTCGTCAAAGCCGCGCATGATCAGCGGGCCGCGATAGGACAGGGTCGTGTCGACACCAAGACCGTTGAAAATCCCGGCGAACTCCACCGCGATATAACCGCCACCCTCGATAATGACGCTTTTGGGCAATTCATCGAGAAAGAAAGCTTCGTTGGAGGTGATGACATGTTCACCGCCTTCGTAACGCAGGTCGTTCGGCCAGCTGCCTGCGGCCACGAGGATATTCTCGGCCGTGTAATCCTTGCCCGCAACTTCAACAGTGTGGGCATCAACGACTGTGGCGCGACCATTGACGATCGTGACCCCGGAGCCTTCGAGCAAACGCTCATAGATTCCGTTCAGGCGCGTGATTTCCTTGTTCTTGTTTTCGACCAGCGTGCGCCAGTTGAAGGAATCCGGTTTGACCGTCCAGCCATAGGCAGCGGAATCCGCAAAATCCTCATGGAAGTGCGAGGCGTAAACGAACAACTTCTTGGGAATACAGCCGACATTCACGCATGTCCCGCCCATGGCGCTGTCTTCAGCGACGGCAACGCGTGCCCCGGCATTTGCGGAAAACCGCGCGGCGCGCACACCACCGGAGCCAGCTCCAATGACAAACAGGTCATAATCATATTCAGCCACGGGGCACCTCTTTCAACTATGGTCATTCCGGAACAGCGCGCTCCGTCATATCTGCTAGGGAGTTACTTAGCGTGCGTGCCTGGAAAAGCAAATGTCGGGAACGGAATATGACCTTGCAGAACGCGTCACGATTCACAGGGAACACCGGCCGCTGACCCTCGCATCAAGCGGTCCTGCCCCGCGCCTCGCACGCTTGTCGGCGCACCGTCATAAACGGCATTCTGCAGCGGTATGGGGAGACGGGCCGTTTGATCGACATCATCATCATTTATCTCGCAGCCGGCGTGTTCTCCGGCTTCGTCTCTGGCCTGTTCGGAGTGGGCGGTGCGTTTGCGCTGGCACCCGCGCTGATCATCACGCTGACAATCCAAGGCGTGGGTGACACCCATCTGATGCACCTGACCATTGCGACCTCGCTGGCCACACAGCTTGTCACCGCGATCCTGACAAGCGTGCTGCGTTATCGCGCGGGAGACCTGCGCATCCCGGTCTTGCTCAAAATTGCGCCCTTTGTCGGCTTCGGCGCGATTGTGGGCGCAGCCATCGGCGACATCCTGCCCGGCATCGTTTTGAAGATCCTCTTCATCTCGTTCATCGCAATCTCGATCGTGCGTAGCCTCGTGGTTCGCCCCAGCAAGGCCGACGGTGCCAGCAACGACATTTCAATGCTGGGGGGCGGCCTGTTCTGGTCCCTGAGTGTCGTGTCGGGAATTTCCGGTGGCCTGCTCGGTCCCGGGCCCGCGATTGTGCTCGCACCCCTGCTCCGCAAACTTGGCTTCGCCATGACCGTGGTTTCGGCCAGCTCTGCCGCGCTTGCCGGACTGGTTGGATTGCTGGCGGCGGGCGGATACATCGTCGGCGGGTTCGATGAAGTCGGCTTGCCCGCACATTCGTTGGGTTACCTCTACTTGCCGGGATTCATATGCCTGGCGCTTGGTGCGCTGGTCGGGTCTCCGCTGGGCATCCGGTTTTCACACCGGGTCTCCGAGACATTGCAGGTTCGTCTGTTTGTCGGATATCTCAGCCTTGTGCTGATCGTCATGATTGCTCACAGCCTATGAGGGTGATTGCCAAGGGCACCACCACCAGCTAATCCTCAATTGAGGGGAACGGCGTGCTCTACGAAATCATCCTGATCTATTTTCTCACCGGCGCACTGGCCGGGTTTGTGTCTGGCCTGTTCGGTGTCGGCGGTGCCTTCACCATGGCCCCTGCGCTGATCATCGGCCTGCCCATGCAGGGCGTGGTGGATGAGCATGTCATGCATCTCTCGGTCGGAACCGCGCTCGCCGTGATGGCGACCACATCAACCTATGTGGCGGTTCTGCGTTACCGTGCCGGCGACCTTCAGCTGCCGCTGACCTATCGCTTTGTCCCCTACATCATCATCGGCGCTGTCAGCGGGTCCCTGTTTGGGGACTATCTGCCCGGCGACGTGCTGAAGGCCATCTTCATGGGATTCATCGTCCTGACCATCGCGCGGGGCGTGTTCTACAAGGGCCACGAGATCGTGGCGGGTGGCGGTGACCTCGAAAATGTCCGGGGCTTCGGCCTCTGGTTCCATGGTGTGCTCACCGGGATCACTGGGTCACTGTTGGGTCCCGGGCCGGCCATTGTGATCGGGCCCTATCTGCGCAAGCGTCGCTATTCGATGCCCATGGTCGCCGCAACAGCTTCGGCGCTGGCCGGACTGCTCGGCCTGTCGGCCGCAGCCGGGTACGTCTATGGCGGCATCAACGAACTCAACCTGCCGGACTTCTCTCTGGGCTATCTCTACTGGCCCGCATTTGGCGGCCTGGCCATTGGTGCGCTTGTGGGCTCACCGGGAGGAGTCAAAGTTTCCCACCGGATTCCCGACGTGCTGATCCACCGCATGTTCATCGGCTACCTGGCTTTTATTCTGTTCGTGATGGTGGTCTGGGGCCGATAGGGCCCTATTATCGGGACCGAATTCCTGTACAAGAAAGTACAGAGTTACCTCACCCAGATTTCTCTTTCATCGACTGATGCCAAGCTGGCGTCGCAATCGCCGCACGCTCAGAGGCTGTGGACCACATATTTTGGAGCACCAAAATGTCACTCTCTCTTCAGGTTATCTATCCCGCCGCCGAAGGCACAACCTTCGACTACGACTACTACTTCAACACCCATTTGCCCCTCGTCGGCGGTGCCATCGGCGAACACATCGAAAGCTCACTCGTCACCAAGGGCATTGCGGGCGGACCGGGCGTTCCCGCTGGTTATCACCTCATCGCGACACTCGTGTTTGCCGATCAGACGGCCATGGATGCAGCCATGTCCAACATCGGAGTCGCCGTCAGCGACATCCCGAACTTCACCAACACCGAACCCGCCATTCTGATTGGCGAGGTCGCAGCCTAACGATCCGTGTCCCGGGGCGATCAGGAAAGGTCGTCCCGGTCCAACCATAATCGTCATGCCCGGACTTGATCCGGGCATCTTGCAGAAACCCCAAAATTGGTGATGTCGAGATACGCGGATCAAGTCCGCGTATGACGCATTTGGCTTTACAGCCCTACTCGACCGTCACGCTTTTGGCGAGATTTCGTGGCTGGTCCACATCCGTCCCCTTCACCACCGCCGTGTGATAGGCGAGCAGCTGGATCGGGATGGAGTAAAGCAAAGGCGCGACAAACGGATCGACGTCGGGCATCTCGACTGCGGCAAAGGCCTTGTCGGCAAGCTTGGCGACACCGGCCTTGTCGGACATGAAGATGACCTTCCCGCCGCGCGCAATCACCTCTTCCACATTCGACAAGGTCTTGTCGAACAACGCGTCATTGGGCGCGAGGACGATGACGGGCACGTTGTTATCGATCAGCGCAATCGGGCCGTGCTTCATCTCGCCCGCCGCATAGCCTTCGGCGTGGATATAGGAAATTTCCTTGAGCTTGAGCGCACCTTCCATCGCCAATGGAAAGGCCGTACCGCGCCCGAGATAGAGAACATCGCGCGCCTTGGCCACCTCACGGGCGATCTCGCGCAGTGCCTCATCATGGTTGAGCACTTCGGTCATACGCGAAGGTACTTCGGTCAGGGCGCCCGCCAGTTCTGCCGCGCGTTTATCATCGATAGCACCACGCGCCTTGGCAGCGGCAATCGTCAGGCAGGCCAACACGGCAAGCTGGGTGGTAAAGGCCTTGGTTGAGGCAACGCCGATCTCCGGTCCCGCGAGGGTCGGCAACACCACATCGGATTCCCGCGCGATGGAGCTTTCGCCGACATTCACGACGGAGACGATATGTTGCTTTTCGGCCCGGCAATGGCGCAAGGCGGCCAGCGTGTCAGCAGTCTCGCCCGACTGGCTGACAAAAAGCGCCACACCACCTTCGGGCAAAGGGGCTTCCCGGTATCGGAACTCGGAGGCCACATCGATTTCGACAGGCAGACGCGCCACAGTTTCCAGCCAGTATTTGGCAACCCAGCCCGCGTAACAGGCCGTGCCGCAGGCAATCACCGTGACGCGCGGCACATCAGCAAAATCAAACGGCATATCGGGCAGGCTGATCTCACGGGTCGTCGCGTTGATGAAGGACTGGAGCGTGTCGCCGACCACGGCGGGCTGCTCGAAGATTTCCTTCTGCATGAAGTGGTCGTAATTGCCCTTGCCGATCAGCGCGCCGGACAATTCGGTTTCCCGGATGACGCGTTCGACGGCGTTGTTGTCCTCGTCGAAGACGTCGGCGCCATCCCGGGTGATAACGGCCCAGTCACCTTCCTCAAGATATGAAATACGCTTGGTCAGGGGTGCCAACGCCAGCGCGTCTGACCCGATGAACATCTCACCCTCGCCATAGCCAATGGCCAGCGGACTGCCCCGCCGGGCGCCGACCATAAGGTCATGCTCGCCAGCAAAGATGATCGCCAACGCAAACGCGCCGTGCAGACGCGGCAGGGTCTTCGCCACGGCTTCACGCGGCGTTGCCCCACCATCGAGCTCATGGGAGAGAAGCACGGCAATCGCTTCGGTGTCGGTGTCACTCTCGAAGCTGTGGCCTTCCGCGATCAGTTCGGCGCGCAGTTCCTGAAAATTCTCGATGATGCCGTTGTGAACCACAGCCACCCGCGCGGTCACATGCGGGTGGGCGTTGCTCTCATTGGGAACGCCATGGGTCGCCCAGCGGGTGTGTCCGATGCCGACATTTCCGGCCAGCGGGCTGCCGTCCAGCACAGCGGCCAGATTGACCAGTTTGCCTTCGGCGCGACGCCGGTCAATCGCACCATCGACCAGGGTCGCAATCCCGGCAGAATCATAGCCGCGATACTCCAGCCGCTTGAGGCCTTCGAGCAGACGTGGTGCCGCGTCGTCAGACCCCAGAATTCCAATAATCCCGCACAAAGGCTTTAGTCCTTCTTCTTCAGCGCACGGAAGGATCCGGCCCATCCGGGCTTGTCGACCTGGTCGGCGCGCTCGATGGACAGGCTGTCTTTCTCGACATCCCGGGAAATCGTGCTGCCTGCCGCAACAATAGCGCCGTCCCCGATTGTGACAGGCGCCACAAGTGCCGAGTTGGACCCGATAAACGCGCCCGCACCTATCGTCGTGCGGTATTTGCCAAAGCCGTCATAGTTACAGGTGATGGTACCCGCGCCGATATTCGCCCCGGCACCGATGGTGGCGTCCCCGATATAAGTCAGGTGGTTTGCTTTCGCGCCCTTGCCAATCTCCGCGTTCTTGATCTCGACGAAGTTGCCGATATGGGCGTCCTCACCAATCTGTGCACCCGGGCGCAGGCGCGCATAGGGGCCGATAACCGCACCGCTGGAAACCGTCGCGCCTTCGAGATGACTGAACGCGCGAATATCCACATTGTCGGCCACCGTCACACCGGGACCGAACACCACATTGGG
>ENA-UOXV01000853-UOXV01000853.1-marine-metagenome-genome-assembly--contig:-NODE-853-length-43894-cov-42.258833_pt1 | contig 43894 bp, 38 predicted proteins | sample MGYA00238165_ERZ766961 | MGnify/ENA primary metagenome ERZ766961 (study PRJEB28924, sample SAMN03173240) | marine metagenome | biome: Marine; feature: Water; material: Subsurface seawater | place: North... | reverse complement strand
AGTATAACGTGGCAACCAATTCTCTACTATCTCTTTTTTCGTTTTCATCTATTTGAATCTATATTGTGCGAAAGATACGAACTCCTTTTGAATGTCAGGGCAAACGCATTTAAAATCGCTAAACGATTGGAGACTTGAAATAATTGTCCATTCGAGTGATTTTTTAAACGAAGTGAAGAAAATTGTATCGAGAATCAATTGTTTTGCTCCAAAAAGTGATTCTCGATATAAAATTCTCCCGATAGTCATCGGGGCAGAATTTCACTCGAAAGGACACTTTTTTAGGTTTAATCGGACTAAATATTTTAAATGCGTTTGCCCTATTTTGAATGGAGAAACTCCTATTTCAAAAATTCAAATAACTTTGCAGTTAGATGCAAGAACTGAATTTACCTTCCTATCCATTTAAAGTAAAAAGAGATGCTGATATTTTACAAATATTTGACATAATTAGAAAAAAATGGGTAGTGCTGCAACCTGAAGAATGGGTAAGGCAGCATGTTGTTTGGCATCTAATTGAAGAAAAAGGTTATCCTGCCTCTCTAATAGCTGTCGAAAAGAGTTTGCTTGTCAATAAACTTCAAAAACGTTTCGACATTGTTCTCCACAACAACCTTGGAAAGCCTTTAATAATAGTAGAGTGCAAGGCTCCGGAAATAAAAATAGGTGAAGACTCTTTGCATCAAGCATTGCGTTACAATTCTATTATTCAAGCCCCCTATATTTTACTAACAAACGGGTTAGACATCTATTGCGGGAAAATAAATTTTACAGACGCATCTTTTTCTTATTTAAAAGACATCCCTTTTTACAAAGAAATTAAGTAACTTTGAAATTATGATATCAAAAGCTTTATTGTTTATACTAATTCTAGGATGTGGGATAACAGGGTTGTCCCAAAAGAAATTTGAAGGAAATTTCTATCTCCAAAAATACTTATTAGAAAATTCTACTTCCTCTGAAAAAGTAGGTTTGTTTGTAAAAGGTAACCTTTCAGAAGTTCAGAACATCACAAAACAACACAACGGTATTTACAGAGGTTCGGTAAAAGGATGGTATTATGTTCGAATCCCATCGAATGAATTACAAGAATTTGTTGAAAATAAGAATATTTTAAATGTCAATTTTAGAGCATACCAAGGAACAGCATTGAACGACACGATGCGCGTAAACAATCGTATAAATGATATTCATGCGGGTACTGCACCCTTAAACACTTCTTTGGAAGGTGATGGTGTTATTATTGGGTTAATTGATACAGGTATTGACTTTTTACATCCAGATTTCATGAATCCTGACAGTAGCACGCGCGTTCTATATATATGGGATCAAACTAAACCTGTTAACCAATATACCCCTGCGCAATATGGTTATGGGCAGCATTGGGACAGCACTGAAATAAATCAAGGTTTATCAACTAATAATGACCAATATGGTCATGGAAGCACTGTTACAGGAGCGGCTTGTGGAAATGCATTTGCCAATGGAAAAAACAAGGGCGTTGCACCCAAAACAGACATCATAATGGTTGAAAGTAACTTTAATGCTGCGGATTGGCTTGCCACAGTTGTAGATGCCGTAGAATATATTTATACAATTGCAGACTCTATTGGAAAACCTTGTGTTATTAATGCAAGTGTTGGTGAATATTACGGATCACATGATGGACTTGACCCCTATGCCCTTTATATTGATAGTCTTATTAATGCTAAAAAAGGACACTTGTTTGTTGCAGCCGCTGGGAATTCCGGAGATTTTGACCCATATCACTTACATACAGAAGTAACAGACACTTCGATGACTTGGTTTAAGCTAAACCCTTCTTCGGCTTTCGGAGTTCCTACTGTATTTTTTGAAGTATGGGCTGACACGGCAGATTTAAACAATGTTAATTTTAGCATTGGTGCTGATAAAATTTCTCCTACGCACAGTTTTAGAGGTAGGGGACAGTTTTTCAATGCTGGTTCGGCACCTCTAAACGCTTTAATTTTTGACACCATCAGAAACACTAATGCCGATATTTTAGGAACCATTATGTATTGGATGGAGCCTCGGGATGGTCAATACCTATTGCAAGCTTACATGCAAGAACCTGATTCAGCTCAATATCATTTCAGATTTGAGACAGCAGGAACCGGAAGTTTCGATGTATGGACAACATCCGTTTTTGGAACCTCAAATATGGAGAGTAGAGCGGATACAGTTGTTGGTTTTACAGAAATTAATAAATACGTTTATCCCGACACCTTGCAAACAATTGTTAGTTCATTTCAATGTTCGCCTTACACAATAACGGTTGGTAATTATGCAAATGATAGCGGATGGGTAAATAAGTTCGGAGGCTGGAATCCTGCCCCAGGAGAAACAAGAGGTAAATTAGCAGCCAACTCTAGCAAAGGGCCAACTCGTTTAGGATTAATCAAGCCAGAAGTAGCTGCCTCTGGCACGGTAACCAATAGTGCCCTTCCTTTAGCAAGCATCAATTATTATGTAGTAAATAATATAGATTCCGTTTTAGCCCTTGGTGGAATGCATTACAGAAATGGTGGAACCTCCATGTCGAGTCCTGTAGTTGCAGGAGTAGCTGCATTGTTCTTGGAACAATGTCCACAAGCAGGATCTAGCGATTTTAACACTGCCTTAATAAATGCTACCTATACGGATTCCTTTACAGGCGCAGTACCAAATAATGCATTCGGGTATGGGAAATTGGATGGGTTTACCACGTTGATTAATGCTCATTTTACTGCAACTTTTTCTGGAAACAGTTTAATCTGTGAAGGTGATAGCAGTCAATTTTCCATTACTTCAAACAATGTTTCCTACCTATGGGAGTCCGGTGACATATCAAGCTCCCAATATGTTTCTGATAGCACCGACACCTATTTTATAGTGACAGACTTAACAACGGGATGCACTAGCGACACAATGAATATTTCAGTTTCAGAACTACCAAATCCAATTGCAACTTTTTCTGGAAATAGCTTAATCTGTGAAGGTGATAGTAATCAATTTTCCATTACTTCAAGTAATGTTTCTTTCCTCTGGGAATCCGGCAACACAACAGATTCCCAGTATTTTTCTGATAGCATCGACACCTATTTTATCGTTACAGACTTAACAACGGAATGCGTCAGCGATACAAACCATATAACAACCTCAGTCGCTGCAAAACCCACTTTAGGATGCTTAACAAATACCTATGAATTCTGTGAAAACACGTCCATTACAATTACAGAAACCGGGGTTTTTAATTCCGTATTGTGGGATGATGGATCGACAATTAACCCAAGAGTATTTATTCAGTCCTATGATGGTTATATTCTAGGACTGGACACCAATTCTTGTAAAAGCGACACTTGTTTTATTACGGTTACAGAACAGCCAAACCCAGCACAAGCAACAATTACAAATAACAATACTGTTTTATCTACATCCGGTGGCTATGAAAGCTACCAATGGTATTTAGATGGCGTAATACTCACCGGCGCTAATGATAGTGTTTACACAGCACTGCAGAATGGAAATTATCAGGTAGAAGTATCTAATTCATTTGGATGCAGTACATTTTCGAGTATTACAACAATTGCATCTGTAGGCATAAATGAACATACAATAAATGGAATAATTTACCCCAACCCGAATAACGGAAGCTTCACTATTGAAACAAATCAAAACAACGTTACACTAAGTTTGTATAGTAGTTTAGGTAAACTAATTTCAACCAAATATGCAGCTGAATCAAAAATACATACGTATCAAAATTTAGCTACAGGAACTTACTTTTTATTGCTTTCTGACGATTTACAAGTGGTTTACAAGAAAATAGTTGTGCTTAAATAGGTAAAAAGTTTTCCTGCCAAATTTATATTTATATTTTTGTGCGCAAGAAAATTTAATTTTAATACGAATTATGAATTTAAGTGGGATTATTGCTATTTCTGGAAAAGGCGGCTTGTATACTGTTGCAGGTCAAAGTAAAAACAATGTTATCGTTGAATCACTAATTGACGGAAAGAAATCTCCAGCATTTTCATCAAATAGAATTAGCGCCTTAGAGGATATTAGCATATATACGTACGAAGGTGATGAGCTTCTAGCTGATATATTTAAAGTTATTTTCGACAAAGAAAAAGGCGGTGAAGCGCCAAGTCACAAAGACAACGTTGATGACTTAAAAAAATACTTAAGGGGTATTATTCCTGAGTATGATGAAGAGAGAGTCTTTACTTCTGACATTAAAAAATTATTTCAATGGTACAATCTATTACATAGTGCAAAAAAATTGGAGTTAAAAGAAGCTGAGGAAGATAAAAAGGAAGTTGAGAAAAAAGAAGCGGCGCCGAACAAAGAAACCGCTGAGAAAAAAGCTCCTGCTAAGAAAAAGCCTGCAGCGAAAAAAGAGCCAACTAAGAAGAACTAACACTTTACAAAGCATAAAAAAAGCCACTAATATTAGTGGCTTTTTTTATTACTTATCTTTTTTGCTATATACTCTGCTTACCTAATAGCAATACAGGGTTTTCCATATAGTTTTTAAAGTCTTTTAAGAAAGCCGAACCAACAGCTCCATCCACCACACGGTGATCACAACTTAACGTCACTTTCATAATATTACCCGGAACGATTTCTCCATTCTTAACAACTGGAACGGCATTTATACCTCCAATAGCCAAAATACATGCATCAGGTGGATTCACAATAGCTGTAAAGCTTTCTATCCCCATCATTCCTAAATTGGAAATCGTAAAGGTATTTCCTTCCCATTCCTCAGGTTGTAATTTTTTATCTTTTGCTTTTTGAGCCAACTCTTTTACTTCTGCTCCAATTTGCGTTAATGATTTACCATCAGCAAACCGTACAACAGGAACCAACAATCCATCAGGAACAGCAACAGCTACTCCGATATGAATATGATCGTTTCTTCTAATAAAATCGCCATACCAAGCAGAATTCACATCTGGATTATCTTTCAATGCTGCAGCACACGCTTTTACGACCATGTCGTTAAATGACACTTTTTGTGGAGCAATCATTTTATTAATAGAGACTCTTGCAGCCATTGCATTATCCATATCAACGGAAACATTCAAATAAAAATGAGGAGCTGTAAACTTACTTTCAGCTAAACGTGCAGCAATTACTTTTCTCATTTGAGAAACAGTTTCATCCGTAAAGCTTTCTGTTCCGACAAATGAAGTTCCACCACCTTGATAATTATCAATGTCTCTTTTTACAACTCTACCACCTTCACCAGTACCTTGAATAAAAGAATAATTAATTCCTCTTTCTTGTGCTAATCTTTTCGCTAATGGAGATATTTTAACTTTCCCCTCGCTAACAGCACTTGCTGGGGGATATTTTGCAGGTGCGTTGGCTGTAGCTTGAACTGGAACTTTTGCTGTTACTTCTTTCTTGACAGGTGCGGGACTTGGAGCCGCTGTTTCCTTTACGGGCTCTTCTTTAACTTCTGGAACGGCCTCAGCTTCTGCTTTTAATATTGCTTTGATGTCTTCTCCTTTCTTGCCCAATATTGCAAGGATAGAATCTATAGGAGCTGCTTTGCCTTTGCCAACACCAATGTGCAACAAAACACCTTCTTGAAACGCTTCAAACTCCATTGTCGCTTTATCTGTTTCGATTTCAGCTAACAAATCACCCGTTTCAACATTGTCTCCTACTTTTTTATGCCATTCAGCAACAACCCCTTCAACCATGGTGTCACTTAATTTGGGCATTCTTACTATTTCCGCCATTTCAAATAATTTGTTTCCTTTTTTACCAGCTAAATTTAATCTTTGTATTCCATTATATAAGGGTAATCTCCTATATATACATCTTCATAAAGTTCTTTTGCTTCCGGTTCTGGAGAATCTTCCGCAAATTTTACAGACTCATCAATGACATCTTTAACTTTTTGAATGATTTTTTCGATCTCTTTATCAGTAGCTAATTTATTCGTTTTAATTGTACTTAAAACTTTATCTATTGGATCCTGGTTTTTGAAATCTTCTACCTCTTGTTTGGTTCGGTATTTCTGTGGGTCAGACATGGAATGCCCCTTATATCTGTAAGTTCTAATATCCAACAACACCGGTCCTTTGCCTGCACGAACATGAACACATGCATCTTCAATCGCCTCATGTACTGCTTCTATAGTCATTCCATCGACAACAAAAGAGGGCATTTGATACGAATCACCCATTTTAGACATATCCATAACATTGGTAGTTCTTTCCACAGAAGTTCCCATTGCGTAGTTATTATTTTCAATAATAAAAATAACGGGCAATTTCCAGATCATCGCCATGTTAAATGTTTCATGCAATGCTCCTTGACGAGCTGCGCCATCACCAAACGAACAAAAAGTGACATTCTTCGTCCCTTTATATTTTTCAGCAAATGCAATACCAGCGCCCATTGGAATTTGAGCACCAACAATACCATGCCCACCCATTAAGCCACTTTCTTTATGAAACATATGCATTGAACCACCTTTCCCTTTTGAGAGTCCAGTGGACTTCCCATAAAGTTCAGCCATCATATATTTTGGATGCACCCCCAATGCAATTGGATGTGCATGATCCCTATAAGCAGTAATATGCTTATCTCCTTTTTTAGATCCAGAAGCTGTACCGGTTACTAACGCCTCTTGTCCTATATATAAATGACAAAATCCGCCAAATTTCTGTTGGATGTATAGATGCCCTATTCTTTCCTCAATCTTGCGCATCAACAACATATCCTCGTACCATTTCAAATATTGCTTTTTGCTATATTTTAGTTTAGCAGTTGATTTCACTGTGGTTTTGCTCTTTGATATTGTTTTTATCGCCATCGGTTATTAATATTGGTGCACAAATATAAATTAAATTCTAATCGGTTTTGAAGTATTATCTAGTACTATTTAGAAATATTCTACAATGCTTTAGTTTCAAATGCCAACGGAAGTAGTTCCGTTACAGTATCAAATATAAAAACCTCTCCTTCTTCTCCTTTCAATATCATTTCGATATTTGAACTTTGAATCCGCTCATACTCCGACATCACTTGTCTGCAGGCTCCACAAGGGGACACAGGCTCAATTAATTTTAGGGAAGAGGCTTTAGCTGTAATCGCAATCTTCACTACTTTAACGTCAGGATAATTTGCTTTACAATAGTATAACGCAACTCTTTCTGCACATAAAGAAGATGGGAACGCTATATTTTCTTGGTTATTACCAAGAATAACTTCACCATTTTCAAGCAGTAAAGCAGCTCCAACTCTAAAACCTGAATAAACAGCATACGCATTTTTTAAGCTTTTTTCCGCTGCTAACATTAGGTCAGCATCGGATTTTTCTAACTCTGCTACGTTCTCATATATTCTATAGCTAATGTTCAAACCTCCTTTTCTCATATCCTTTATTGTTTTCGATTCATCTAATGATTACGCAACTATTACTAATACTTAGTGGTTAATAACAAATATAGTCTGCTAATTTAAGCAGTATTTTTTACTTTATTTTTAATATCTTAGCAAACAAAGCAATTGAATCTCATTTTAGACATATTACAAACGTTCGACCCTACTTCCCTCAAGGAAATGGACGCTGTTAAATTACTTAACAGGACTGACACCAAATTTGTGATTCCAAAAGACATATTTGTCAAAATATTACCAATTTTAAAGGAGAGTTACAAAGTTTTAGAAATCAAAAACAAAAGAGTAGCTCAATATAAAACACTTTATTTTGACACGGATAATTTTGACTTTTACACACATCATCATAATGGATGGCCCAATCGCTATAAAGTCCGGATGAGAAAATATATTGACTCTGACTTATGCTATCTTGAAATAAAGAATAAAAAAAAGGGGCGAACGTTGAAAAAAAGAATCCGAATACCTGATTTTGAAGAAAAAATGTCGGACAACTCTCTAAGTTTTGTGAATGATGTAATTCCACATGATATTGAACTTGTAAAGAAATTATGGAATTCTTTTCATAGAATTACTCTTGTAAACAAAACAGACACAGAAAGGCTGACGCTGGACATTGGATTAGGGTTTCAATGGAAGGAGAAGAGTCATTCTTTGGAAAACACTATAGTTGGGGAAGTCAAACAAGAAAAAGTTGATCGAAATTCTCCTTTTATGAAACTAATAAAAGAAAATGGAGTTCGGCCAATGCGAATTAGTAAGTACTGCATAGGAGCGAAGCTTTTATATCCAGAATTAAAAAACAATAGATTTAAACAGAAACATATACATATAAATAAAATAAATGAATTGGTTAGTTGAAATATATAACGTAGGAATTGGAATGTTTGATTTTCTAATGGATGGAGATGCAAATGAAACAATTAAAGGATTAACGAAAACTATCGAGGAAAGCACAGATGGAATTAAAGATGTAATAAAACAATCCAAAGAAACTTCTTCTGGTGGTTTTTTAGGCGTGCCATTATTTGAAAATGATTTTTGGAAATTGGCATTCAAATTCGGAATGAATTTAAGTGTCATTCTAATAATTGTCCGCGCTATCTATTATCCAATAGCTAAAAGAAAAGACTACCTTTTTACATATATAATGATAAGTCTTGTCATTTTTATGATATGCTTTACGCTGAAGAAGTTTGAGATGGGAATGGGAATGGCTTTAGGATTATTTGCCATATTTGGAATTATAAGATATCGAACAGACCCCATTCCAATTAAAGAGATGACCTACTTATTTATAGTGATAGGCGTTTCGGTTATCAATGCGTTATCCAATAAGAAAATGAGCTATGCGGAATTGGCTTTCACCAATGCGGCAATTATAGGAGTAACATATGGCCTTGAAAAGATTTGGCTTTTAAAACACGAATCCAGAAAAGTGATAATTTTTGAAAAGATAGACTTGATTACACCTGAAAAACATCATGAATTACTAGCTGACCTTGAAAACAGAACAGGATTAACAATAACACGATTTGAGATAGGTAAGATTAATTTCTTAAACGACACTGCGCAGGTCTTTATATATTACAATGAAGATGAGCAAAAGGGCAACTATAGGGATGAAGGGATAAGCAATAACTAGTCTCGAGAATTAAAAAAGCCACTTGCGATAACGCAAATGGCTTTTTTAAATTCCTTTTTCAAGCTTTATATACTACTTTCACCAGCTACTTCACCAAAGTTAAATCTTAGTGTAAAACGAAGTGTATTTGCTAATGGACTAGCTTGCGTTAAGGCAAGTATATAAGATAAGTCCAATTCAAAAACACTATACCTGATACCAGCTCCGAGAGACACAAATCTTCTATTTCCTTTTGACCAGTGTTCATGAAAGTAACCCGCTCTTATTGCTAACAAGTTATTGTATAAATACTCTGCACCTACAGATATATTTACCTCTCGCAATTCTTCTTTAAATTTAGTCCCTTTCACAACTTCAGTTGTATTACCATTTTCATCAAGAAGCACATCACCAGGAGCATCACTAAATGAACCAAATATTCCAGTAGCAACTCCAACATTAGGATCTTTTCCTGAAAATATAACTGGTCCATCTGTTCCATAAACTGTAGAACCATTTACCTGTGTATAAACCGGCTGAGTAGGCACCAATAACTTATTTGCATCCAACGCAACTGTAAGTTTATTAAACTCATCTAAATCGACGTTAAAGGCAGTTCCTAATCGCATATTAGTTGGAATAAAATCTCTATTAGCAGCATCCGTATAAGACATTTTTGCTCCAATATTTGAAATATTTAACCCATAAGCAACATTAGCGTCTTTACCCGAAACTTCAAATGTTTCTGTTTCATAATATGCAGAAATATCTACCGCAACTGATTGACCAGCTTTCACATCCGCTCCAGAAGAAGAAATTCCTCCAGTTAAATTTGAATAGATATATCTAGCAGCAAGTCCTGCGCCAAACCGTTCCCCTAACTTTCTTGAATAGGTTGCGTCTAAAGCAAATTCATTTGGTTTGAAATTGCGTATTTCCTGACCATAATTATTTGTAAAAGTAATATCTCCTAATGAAAAATAACGTAAAGAAAAGCCAATTGCCGAATTGTTATCTAATTTTTTGTATCCTGATAAATAAGCTAAGTTGATATCATTTACCAAAGCTCTTAACCAAGGAGAATAAGATAAAGAAAAACCCATATCCTTATCGTTATCAATAAAAGCCAGTTTAGCAGGGTTCCAGTGAATAGAATTTGCGTCTGGAGATAATGCTACCCCAACATCTCCCATTGCACCAGAACGAGAATCAGGAGAAATAAGCAAAAAAGGAACCGCTGTTGTTATTGTATTGATATCCGAACCCGTTTCTGCGCCACTTAAATTTACTTGAGCACTAGTAGATGCTGAGAAAAGCAGAGCACTACTAAGAGTTATTGATATTGTTTTGAATCTCATTTTCATTATTTGGGTTTTCAAAAGAACAACAAATATACGTAAATTGTTACTTATTATTGTTCAAGCTTAATTAAGAATTACTAATTTTTCAAATTTCTCCACTTTTTCTCCGCTTTCGTTTAACACTTTCAGTTTGTACACATAAACTCCTCTACCTATTTTTTCTCCATAATCATCACGTCCATTCCATACAATACCTTCCGACCTAAAACCTTCAGAATGTACTCTTTCGTTAATCGATTTAACCAATTTTCCAGAAACTGTAAATACTTGAATTTGAACATCTAAATAGTCACACAACTGATTATGCTCAAAGTAAAACTCTGTCCGTGTAGTAAAAGGATTAGGATAATTTAACACATGATCTAATGTGAAATTTTCTTCCTTAGCTACCACAAATTCAATTTCACTTTTTTCCGAATTATTGTAAACGTCCCATACTTTTAGGCTCAACGTATGATTGCCTTCTTCTAAATCGTAAAACGGATAAGATATTCTCCCACTTTTATAGGTGTCTAAGTCAGCTTCGTAAAAGTCATTTAATATAATAGACTCTGAAGTATTTTCATCAATTACTGCCTCAATGTTATGACCTACACCATTACCAACCATATTAATTCCATTTTCATCAAACACCTTGGCAAATAAATCAGGGTCCTCATCAGTTACACCCCCTGAAACGAAACTATCATCATTCATATACAGCGAAATATCGGGGCCCTGACCATCAGAAATAGCAGCTGTATCGATTCCTCCAATTATTGCATCTTCGTTGTATCCTTGAGCATCTTCTTCTCCATTCTCAGCATAATAACTTACACGTGAATTACCGTATTGAAACGAAATATCTTGTGGCACTACAAATGAAAATTCAAAAACACCATTTAAAACAGTAGCCTTTCCTTTATAAACAACATTTTTCCATGTTTCAAATGGCTCCAAAGCAGAACCTGAACTATTTCCTAAAGTAGACAAGCTGAGCTTTTTATCGTATATCGTTGGATAAACAACTCCGTTGAAACTTGTTGAAATTTGACCTGTAAAATCTTCTATATGCCCTACTATAGTGACAACACTTAACGCTTTCATCGTATCAATTGCTGCAGTAATTGACACTCCATTAATAGAATCTGTGACAATTTGGTGTTGTGGTAAAGCCAGTCTAACTGCAGGATCCCCCAATAATGCAAACTTCCTAAAATTGACATCACCACCACCATTTTGAACATACAAATCTTTGGTCTCAAGGTACACATCTCCAATTCGCTGGGGCACTCCATCAACTTTATCATAGATTGTACTATGAAAATGCTTATTTAACCTTTTATTACTACTGTTATAAACTAAACGAGTGGTTGTAAACAAAGCTATTCCTCCTCCATCTGGATTGAGCAGCACATATTCACCACCAGATGTTCTATCGTGATCATCATAACGACTAAATTCGCATGTAGCAGTCATAAACACCGGTAATTTCACACCATTATTCCAATTTCTAATTGTAGGTACTCTTAAAATACGTTCGTGAGCCCAACCCGTTTCACCCCCATGACCAATATAGTTAACTAAAAATGCTCCCTTTTCAACTCGTTGCTGGATGGCTTCCTCACATCCTTTATTTTCATCACCTCCAGGAGTAGTAGTTTCCAAAAAAGCATCCATATGTAATTTAACAATATTCATACTCTTATTGTTTAAAAGAATTGTATCGGCCATTTCTTCTGTATCCTTAAAATAAACGTTTCCATCTTCATCATCACTAATCAAACAAACAATATTTCGCCAATCATTTAATGTTGCATTAGATTCTGCATTAGAGCAAGAAGTATTGTTCTGATTTGTAGTAGAAACTAAACTATATCCTTTGATTTTAGTAACCATATCGTTTGCCTCGCTTAAAGAACTTACAGGTAATCTTCCTATTGCAATATCCATTAAATCAAAATTATTCATTGCACCATTATCTGATAGTATTGCAAAATAATCATCAGTAGCATAAGTACCTGTTATACTTAAAGATTCTGTCGACTCATAAGTAGGGATAAAGCTCATGCTATGACCTAATCGATTTCTAGAATCATAAGTCGCATCACCAAAAAACAAACAATATCTAGGAATCAAGTTCGGATCTACTCCTGCTCTGACATAAAACATTCTCAAAAAGTGCTTTATGGCTGTTGCATCTCTAATCCCTGAAGAATATTCATTATAAATTTGATTTGGAGTAACAACATGACAAATTAATCCATCATTTGCTTGGTGAAAACTTGCTAATTCAATTGCGGCAGACATATATTCTTGGGGCACAATTATTATCAAATCTGCAAACCCTAATCCATGTAAATTTTGAGATAGCACTTTATGATGGAATACAGGAGTTTTTGACAAAGCGTCTTCCAATGCTATAAAAGTTCTTAATGAATCAGTATTAACTTTATATTCAGCGGCAGAACCAACTGTGTTAAAATTAACAATAGAGACATTAGATAAGTCAGTTACCTCCCAAATTCGGTGTATATTACTTACGTTTCCTACAGAAAATCGACTTACATTACCTAATCCAACTGAGGCTACATCTCTAAATTCCATCTGACTCCCTGTCATTGTCAATGCCCTTGGAACATTTACTTCTAAATAATCCAGCCAACCCTTTGAAGAAGATAATCCATTTTTATTATACGTAATTTGAACATCCACGCTATTTCCATTACCTATGTAATCCAATACTCCCGTAACACTTTTTCCCAATGGAGAATAAGTCCCCGTGCCAGATGTTCCAACAGGAATGTCTACTGAATTTCCTCCAGAGGCAAACGTGTAACTTGTACCACTGCTGGAAGCGTGTCCTATAATTTTAGCATAAACTCTTATCGAATCTGTATTAACAATGTTCGGCATCGAAAAACTGTAGTTATAGGACGTCTGAACATCGTAAATATCTCCAAACCACTGTTTTCCGGATTTCCCTAAATTGTAATCATCTTCCTCGATAAAATCATAATCAATAAAAGTTGTTACCAAATTCGTTTCTAAACTAGAAGATAATTGTGCTCCCCCCATTCGTTTTGGCGCTGGATTAGCATTATTAATATTGACAAAATAGTAAGAGGTATCACAATATTCATGGGATTTATGTGAAAAAACACTGCCATCAAAATTCCATCTATGCGGTCCCTTAGCGTAAAAAAGAAGATAATCGCCATTATTAAATACACCGTCATTACCATCTTCAATAAGAATGGAATTTTTCAATACATCATCATGTCGAAAATCATTATTGTTTTCAGATAGCAGACCGGAACCATTTCCAAAAACATTAATTGCATCCGAACTTAAGGAAGACATATCAACACCCATGTCATTTAAAAAAGAGTAATCAATTTTATACACTCCATCTTCCACAACACCAATCTTATACCAATCTCCAGAACCTGACGCAAAAGCTGAAGTTGTCAAGTATGCTGATTTTGAATTTGTTGACGGACTTTCTAAAACGACTAAACTTCCTTCATAGCTAACCAATTTTTCGAACTGTCCAGATGCTGGATTTTTACGAACTTCATTAACTTCAACAACCGCATAAAACTTTTTCCTTTTGTCTGTAATATTTGTTTTAAAATCAAATGATGATTTAATTTTAGAAACATCTATTATTGCCATTTCAGAACTCGTTAATGGAATAACTTCAGTATTCGTCACATTAAAATTAACAGATTTATTACTAATAGGAATATAATTTAACAAGTAGGGTTGTTCTTTTTCAAAATCCCAGTATCCTTTAGTTGAATGAAACACATTTGTTTGGTCCGTTCCATTAATATTCATAGAATAGATACCTTCCCATTCTAAATTTTCAACAACTTCTGTACCCTTTTGAGAATAACCTGAAAATACAGAAAATTGGAAAACAAAATAAAATAAAATCAATATCTTATAAGTCATTGTAAAAAGGCGGTAAAAGTTTAATTAGTTACACTTATTTTTGGAAAAACGACACGTAGATATCATTTATTGTATAAATCTAGCTATTAAATTGTAACCGAACCATTTTTTTTACGTAATATTGGGTCGATTTTGCACAATCATTTATAAACTTATGACCAAGTATCTTAAAGTATTATTTTTATTGATTGCTATTATAATTAGCGGTGCAGCGCACAAAGTAGCAGCTCAAGACCCTGAGTTTAGTCAATTTTACGCGAATCCTCTATATTTAAATCCTGCATTTGCTGGAACAGCAAGATGCCCAAGAGTTTCACTAAACTACAGAAATCAGTGGCCAGGTATTTCTGGTACGTTCATTACCACATCTTCTAGTTATGACCAACATGTTGAGTCTTTAAATGGTGGTTTAGGGTTAATAGTAACAAATGATCAAGCAGCAAACACATTAAGGACTACTAGAGTTAGTGCTATTTATTCTTATCAAATTAAAATTAACCGTAAGTTTTCTGTTAGAACAGGAGTAGAAGCTACATTTTTTCAAAAATCGCTAGACTGGAGCAAGCTAACTTTTGGCGATATGATTGATGAGCGAAGAGGTTTCGTTTACCAAACTGGAGATTTACCAAGGGGCGGTACGGTTTCAGGAATGGACTTCTCTGCCGGCATTTTAGGTTTTAGCGATGTATTCTTCTTTGGATTTGCGGCTCACCATTTAACAGAGCCAAACGAATCCTTAATAAACGAAGAAAGTTTCTTACCAACTAAATTAACTGGACACGCTGGGGCTATGATACCTTTAGCCGGTAGAGCTTCAAAATATCAAGAAGATGACGCTATGGTTTCGCCAAACATATTATTTAGAAGACAAGGTACTTTTACACAACTTAATATGGGTATCTATGTAAAGAAAGGACCATTAGTAGGTGGTGTATGGTATAGAAATAAAGATGCATTTATTGTTTTAATGGGAATACAATCAGATATAATTAGATTGGGCTACAGTTACGATTTAACTGTATCTAAACTTTCTGTGGCTACTGGAGGAGCGCATGAAGTATCATTACAATTCAACTTTGAGTGTAGACCTAAGAAAAGATCATTTAGAACTATAAGTTGCCCATCTTTCTAAAAAAAATAAAATTAATTGTAACCATTTTCTATAATCACAGTTATAAGAAAAAATTATCTCGCATTATGAAGAGGAAAAATATATTGAAAAGAATAACAGCTTTCACGTTAATCGGATTATTAGCGTCTTGTTCATTCGAAAGATCTAGCGTATCAGGTTGGGATTACAACAACCCTAGAAATGGTGGTTTTCAAAAAGTCCCTTATGAAGAACAAGAAACAGGTCCTGGACTTATTCTAATTCAAGGAGGTACATTTACCATGGGGAGAGTTGAAGAAGATTTAATGAAAGACTTCGCGAGCACCCCTAGACGAGTTACAGTATCTTCTTTTTATTTGGACGAAACTGAAGTAACCAACTTTAACTGGTGTGAGTACCTATATTGGATAGGAAGAACATATACCGATTTCCCGATGGTCTATAAAAAAGCACTGCCGGACACATTGGTTTGGAGAGAAAAATTAGCATACAACGAACCTTATACAGAATACTACTTAAGGCATCCATCTTATAGAGATTATCCTGTTGTAGGGGTTTCTTGGTTACAAGCAAATGATTTTTGTGCTTGGAGAACAGACCGTGTTAACGAGTGGATTTTAATTAGAGAAGGGATTTTAATGATGAATCCTAACCAACAAAATGAACCATTCTCAACTGACGCATACTTTGCTGGTCAATATGATCAAGGAGTTAATCCGAGAGGGCAAATTCCTGACATGGACCCTTCTAAAGGTGGTTACGACCCATCAACGGGTAAATTCAAGTCTAAAGATTTAGTTACGCGAAATGTACGAATGTCTGATGGCATTTTATTACCTCGCTATAGACTACCTACTGAAGCTGAATGGGAGTTCGCAGCATATGGTTTAATTGGAAACACTCTAGAAGAAAGAATTGTAGAAAGAAGAACCTATCCATGGAACGGCCATTGGGTGCGTAATCCAGATGATAGATGGCAGGGACAAATGTTAGCTAACTTTGTTAGGGGTCGTGGTGACATGATGGGAGTTGCTGGCAACTTGAATGATAATGCTGATATAACCGCTCCTGTATTTTCTTACTGGCCGAATGATTATGGCTTATATAACATGGCAGGTAACGTTAGTGAATGGGTTATGGATGTTTACCGTCCCTTATCCGGAGAAGAGTACGATGAATTCAGACCGTTTAGAGGAAATGTATTCAAAACTAAAGTTTTAAACAGTACAGGTTCTATTGCAGAAAAGTACGACGAAACAATGTATGATGTTTATGGTATTAAACAATACTTAGCTGAATTTGAATTAGAAAGACTAGGAAACGCAGATAGAAAATACACAAATTATCCGCATGGTTCGAGACTAGATTCATTAGAACGCGAGCTCCTGAAAGAGGTTAATACTTATGTAGATGAAGCTATTAAATTCTCAAAAGATAAACAACCTATTGAGGCTTCTAGGAGAATTAGGGAAATTTTTGATAACGTATTTGATGATTTTGATAATCGTATTCAACAAAATCCTGATTTTATAGATTACAGCTTGGAAATTTCACCAATGTTAAGGACTGGAATCTCAGAGTATGTAGTAAATACCCCTGGTAATGTGAAAGTTAGAGAAACAACTGCGGAAGAGAATTTAAAGCGTAGAAACTACAGAGTCGCTGACAACATCGATGAATTAGATGGAGATATTAATTCTTCTATTTATTACCCAGGTGGTAACTTAAGTGCTGAAGTTGTAGGACAGATTAATAGTGGTGCTAGAAACGAAGACTGGGTAATGTACCAAGGAGGTAAAGAGAAAGCATTAGCAGGTGCACAGCAACCAACAAGTTTAATATCGGATAAATCTAAAGTATTTAAAGGTGGATCTTGGAGAGATAGAGTTTACTGGTTAAGTCCTGGAACAAGAAGATTTTTAGACCACGATTTATCTACAGCAAACATTGGGTTTAGGTGTGCTATGGACAGAGTTGGAAGCCCTATTGGATTAGGTGATCCAAGATAACCTCTACTAATTATTAGAATGTAAAGAGCTTCAAGAAATTGAGGCTCTTTTTTTATGCGTTTACTTCGTTTCTTTACCACTGGCGTTAGTACCAATAAAAATGTAGCTGTAATCAATTTGACATCAATAAGGCTTTAGCTTCAATACATTACAGCTTATACAGCGTAAAAAAATTGCGAGAGTTTCTAAAGAAATTCTCGCAATCACATACAATTAGGCTAAAAATGTTAATCTTTCAATATACTTCTAGCTATTACAATATTCTGAATTTCAGAAGTTCCTTCGTAGATCTGTGTAATTTTAGCATCTCTCATCAACCTCTCTACATGGTACTCTTTAACAAAACCATATCCTCCATGAATTTGAACAGCCTCAACCGTCGTTTCCATCGCTACCTGTGATGCCATCAGTTTTGCCATGGCTCCAGAAGTACCATAATCCATGTGCTCATCTTTATGCCAAGCAGCTTTTAACACCAACATTCTTGCAGCTTCAGTATCCAAAGCCATTTTTGATAATTTAAATTGAATAATTTGGTGTTCACAAATTGGCTTACCAAATGTTTCTCTTTCTTTAGAATAAGCTAAAGAAATTTCATAAGCTCCTGCGGCAATGCCCAAGGCTTGAGCAGCTATACCAATTCTTCCCCCAGAAAGTGTTTTCATTGCAAACTTAAATCCAAATCCATCTTCTCCTATTCTATTCCCTTTAGGAACTTTTACATCATTAAATAACAACGTATGTGTATCAGAACCTCTAATTCCTAGCTTATCTTCTTTAGCCCCAACAATAAAACCTTCCATGCCTCTTTCTATAATAAAAGCATTAATCCCTTTATGGCCCTTATCCACATCTGTTTGAGCAATTACAATATAAGTGGAAGCAGTACTTCCGCTTGTTATCCAGTTTTTTGTACCGTTCAGTAAATAATGGTCTCCCATATCTATAGCTGTAGTTCTTTGAGAAGTTGCATCCGAACCAGCCTCTGGCTCGGAAAGGCAAAATGCTCCAATTTTATTTCCAGACGCTAAATCAATTAAATATTTTTGTTTTTGTTCTTCAGTTCCGAATTGCTCCAACCCCCAACAAACTAATGAATTATTTACAGACATAGCAACAGAAACAGAAGCATCTATTTTTGAGATTTCTTCCATAGCTAAAACGTAAGAAATCGTATCCATCCCACTTCCTCCATACTTTGGATCAACCATCATCCCCATAAAACCAAGTTCTCCTAGTTGCTTTAATTGCTCTAAAGGTACCTGTTGGTTGGTATCTCTTTCAATCACTCCTGGCTTACACATGTTTTGTGCAAAATCTTTAGCAGCATCTCTAACCGCCATCTGTTCTTCCGTTAATCTAAAATCCATGTTATCAACTATTAGTATTAAAATTCAATCTTTAATTAATACTTCAAAATTAGTTGTTATCTTCACCTTGAGCAACTTTTTTAAGTTAAATTATGGAATCTTTCGACGTAATAGGATTAATGTCAGGCACATCTTTGGATGGTTTAGATATAGCATATTGCAATTTTAAATTTGACAATAAATGGCGCTTTAGTTTAGTCCATCATGAAACAGTGTCTTACTCCAAAGAACAAAAATATGCGTTGGCGAATTTAGAAAATGAAACTGCAATAAACTATGCCCTATTTCATGTTGAATTTGGGAAATTAATGGGAAATAATGTCAACAAATTCATTAAAAAAAACAAAATTACAAACGTCGACTTCATAGCTTCACACGGACACACTATCTTCCATCAGCCTAAAAATAACTTGACTACTCAAATCGGATGTGGAGCCCAAATAGCAGCTAATACAGGTATAGAAACAATTTGTGATTTCCGCACAAAAGACGTTGCCCTTGGAGGACAAGGAGCCCCACTAGTTCCTATCGGGGATGAACTACTCTTTTCTGCATATGACTACTGCCTTAATCTTGGGGGAATTGCTAATATTTCTTTTAAAGCAAAAGGCAAACGAATCTCCTACGACCTAGCAATGGCAAATATGGTAAACAACTATATTTGCAGCTTGGAAGGAATTGAATACGATGACAAAGGTAAATTAGGTGCTTCAGGGAATTTTAATCAAAATTTATATACTGATTTAAATGCGATCGCATTTTTCTCAAAAGCACATCCTAAATCTTTAGGTAAAGAAAACTTTATTAAAAATTTCAAACCTATTTTAGATAAATATGACATTTCAAACGCAGATAAGCTAAACACATTTGGAAAACACTTAGCACATCAAATTTGTAAAATACTCTCCAGTAATGCTGATAAAAAAGTATTAATAACAGGAGGCGGAGCATTTAATGCTTTTTGGATTTCAGAGATAAAAAATATGGCCAATGCACAAATAATTATCCCTGAAAACAAAATAATAGAATACAAAGAGGCTATAATTTTCGGTTTCTTGGGAGTTCTACGTAAAAAACAACTCGTTAATTGTCTTGCATCAGTAACAGGAGCAAAAGAAGATTCTATTGGCGGAACTATTTATTTGTAAAATGCTTAATTACAGCGCATTACACCTAATTAACAAAGTGTCTTTAAAAAAAACAAAATGTTGAAATTGATAGCTATTAAATTTTGTTACTTTTGCTTGAATTGAAACAACAAAATGATAGAGTTACTAAAAAAGTTTGAAAATAAACAACCGGAGATTGTTTTTGAATGGAAAGATCAAGAAACGGAGGCTGAAGGGTGGGTAGTAATTAACACGTTGAGAGGTGGAGCTGCTGGAGGTGGAACAAGAATGAGAGTTGGCTTAGACAAACGTGAAGTTGAATCTTTGGCTAAGACCATGGAAGTAAAATTTACCGTTTCAGGACCCGCTATTGGAGGTGCTAAATCAGGAATCAATTTTGATCCAAACGATCCGCGTAAGAAAGGAGTATTGGAAAGATGGTATAAAGCGGTTACTCCATTATTAAAACATTACTACGGAACAGGTGGAGATTTAAATGTTGACGAAATTCATGAAGTTATACCAATGACAGAAGATTGCGGCGTTTGGCATCCCCAAGAAGGTGTCTTTAACGGGCATTTTCAACCAAGGGAATCGCAAAAAATAAACCGTATTGGTCAATTAAGACTTGGTGTTCTAAAAGCTATTGAAAATTCAATGTACAGCCCATCAGTTGCCCGTAAATATGTGGTAGCAGATATGATTACTGGATATGGCGTTGCTGAATCCGTAAAACATTATTACGATATCTATGGCGGTGAGCTTAAAGGAAAGCGCGTTATAATTCAAGGATGGGGTAATGTTGGAAGCGCTGGAGCATATTACTTGGCTCAAGAAGGTGCGGTTATCGTGGGTATTATTGACCGCGTTGGTGGCTTGATAAAAGAAAATGGTTTTTCTCTTGAAGAAATAAGAACACTCTTTTTAGAAAAAGATGGAAATGCATTAAATGCTCCAAATATGTTATCTTTTGAAGAGGTAAATAACAAAATTTGGGATTTGAAGGCAGAAGTATTTCTTCCGTGTGCAGCTTCTAGACTAATAACAAAGGATCAGGTCGATAGAATGATTTCTGCGGGAATGGAAGTAATTGCAGCTGGAGCAAATGTTCCATTTGCAGATCCTGAAATTTTCTTTGGCGAAATTGCTGACTATACAGATAATAACATCAGTGTTATTCCTGATTTTATTTCAAACTGTGGGATGGCTAGAGTTTTTGCTTATTTAATGAGCACAGATCTAGATAAAATTGAAGATGATGCAATCTTTATCGATACATCAAACACAATAAAAAAGGCATTGGAAAATGCTTACAACATTAACAAGAGTAAAACGAAAATTGCAAAAACTGCATTTGAAGTTGCTTTAAATCAACTTGTTTAAATTATGGAAGTTTTAATAGTTGTCATATTCGTTTTAGGTTATTTAGCAATCACCTTAGAACATAGTTTAAAAGTAGATAAGTTAGTTCCTGCATTACTGATGATGGCCCTTGCTTGGGCAGCTGTTGCGCTTGGACTTGGAGATTTCACACAATGGTTTGATTCTGCAAATCATACAATGGTAAAGGATTTTGTTGATTTGCCAATATCTGACACACTAGTTCATATTGATACTTTAGCATTTCAATCTCACGGAATGATAATGGATAGTCTTGCTACTATTCAAGATAGTGCAGCTACTATGATTCAAGATACAGGTCATACTGCAGCACACACACAAATCACTAAATCATGGTGGTTAGAGCATACGCTGTTACATCATTTTGGTAAAACCTGTGAAATCCTTATTTTCTTAGTAGGAGCAATGACTATCGTTGAAATAATTGATCATTTTGATGGGTTTTCTACTATTAAGAACTATGTGAGAACAAATAAGAAAAAGACATTACTATGGATAATGTGTGTTCTTGCATTTATTCTTTCTGCTATTATAGATAACCTAACAGCTACAATTGTATTTATTACAATTCTTAGAAAACTAATCCCAGACAATAAAGATCGAATTTGGTTTGCAGGTTTAATAATAATTGCTGCAAATGCCGGTGGAGCTTGGTCTCCAATTGGAGATGTTACAACTACCATGTTATGGATGGGAGAAAAAGTAAGTGCTCTTAAGTTAGTTGAGTATTTAATATTGCCTTCTTTAGTTTGTATGTTAATACCCACTATACTAGCCAGTTTCTTAAAACCATTTCAAGGACACTTTGAATCACCTCCTGCAGCTGGAAATGAAAACGCGAAAGGACCATTAATGCTTTATTTAGGTTTATCATTAATTGTTTTTGTTCCAATCTTTAAAACGGTTACACACCTCCCTCCTTACATTGGCATGATGCTGTCTCTTTCTATTGTTGCGTTGATTGCAGAATTAATTTCAGCACGTCAATTTAGTATGACAAATTTAGGGAATGAGATAGATCATTTAGACGACGGAGGGCACAACAGTCCAACATTCAAAGCTTTGGCAAAAATTGAAATGCCTTCTATTCTTTTCTTTTTAGGTATATTAATGACGGTTGCTGCATTAGAGTCATTAGGCTTGATCTTTACTTTCGGTAAAGATGTCAATGCAACAATGGACATCAATATATTTGTAATGTTACTAGGTGCAGGATCTGCTGTTATTGATAATGTACCATTGGTTGCTGCAAGTATGGGAATGTTTGACGTACATGAAGTTAAATTAGACGACCATATTTGGCACTTTATTGCATATGCTGCTGGTACTGGTGGAAGCATGTTAATTATTGGCTCTGCTGCTGGAGTTGTAGCAATGGGAATGGAAAAAATTTCTTTCTTTTGGTATTTAAAAAACATGGCTTGGTTAGCATTATTTGGATATCTTGCAGGTGCAGGTGTATTCTTATTGATGTCTTAAACAACAATTGAACTTAACTATACGTTAAAAATATAATGAATATGAATATTTTCGATTTAATAAATAGAATTCAAGTTGAAGTTGGTGATGCGATTTCTGATACATTGACAAAAACAACAGACATTTCTCTATGGGAATTAATATGGGGATTTGATACGGAAACTGGAGAATACAGCTGGACAAGTATTATCATCATGTCGATGTTGTTTCTACTTTCTGCATTAACCGTTTATATCTTTATCGAACGCTTCCTTGCAATTCGAAGAGCTTTGAATGAAGAGAGAGATTTCATGGCTAAGATTAAAGAATATGTTAATGATGGGAAATTAGATGCAGCGAAACAATTGTGTACTACATCTGACAACCCGATGGCTAGAATGATTGAAAAAGGAATTTCTAAAATTGGAAAACCAATGAAAGATATTGCTGTTTCCATTGAGAACGTTGGTAAAATTGAAGTTTACAAATTAGAAACAAGGTTATCGGTTTTAGCTACCACAGCAGGGGTGGCACCAATGATCGGGTTTTTAGGAACTGTTTTGGGGATGATTCAAGTAATGCACACCATGAGTAATGAAGGAGTTGAAATTCAAAGTCTTTCTGGTGGTATTTTTGAAGCAATGATAACTACTGTAGGTGGATTGATTGTGGGTATTATAGCTTATGTATTCTACAATTATTTAGTAAGTAAAGTTGAAAAAGTTATTCAAAAAATGGAAGGGAGTTCCATCGAGTTTTTAGATATACTAGACGCACCAGGTAAATAGCAAGAGATGAGTTTAAGATCGTCCAATAAAATTAAAATTGAAGGTGGAATGTCATCTATGACAGATTTAGTATTTCTGTTATTGATCTTTTTCATTATTCTTTCTACAATGGTAACAGCTGGTCACAGCATAGACTTACCAAAGTCAGGTCCTGCTTCTACTACCGATAAATCAATTACGAAGGTATTTGTAAACAAAGACAATATCATTTGGATTAAAAATGACAAAATGAATGTCGATGAAGAAATAACTCTCGAGAAATTAGGTACTACAATAATGCAATACGTAGATCATAAAAAAACCATTGAATTGGTTGGCGACAAGCTTTCTGACTGGGAATATTCTGTTGGAGTTATTGATATTGCGAAACAAAATGAGTTAAAAATCGTTATAAAGACGAAACCATAACTAATTCATTTATTCATGGCATATTTAACTTCCGTTAATAAAAAGGATAAACAAGCGGGTATTATAGGAGCTGCTATCCTTTTACTTCTTTTATTTCTAATACTATTTTTCACTTCAATGAAGCAAGCGGATCCCCCGTACCCTAATAAAGAAGTGGTTATGGTAATGGATTTTACGGATGCTGGCGGTGGCTCTGCAGGTGGAACCAAAGAGGTAAGTGAAGAAACTTCTCAAAGTGCCAAAGAACAAAACGAAGAAACCAACGAGAGTTCTGAAGATGAAGTAGCAACACAAGAAGAAGAATCTGCAGTAACAGCTGAATCGCAAGCAGAAGCAAGTAGTTCGGATGGGAATGGAGAAGCTGACGAGCAAGAAGCCAAATATGATTTAGGTAATGTTTATGGTGCTGGAGGTGGTGAAGAAGGTGGTGATGGTGAAGGCGGATCTGGTGGGGGCACTGGAGGCGGCGATGGCTTGGGAAATGGAGATGGAATTGGAGACGGCTCTAGTAGAAAAATAAAGAACATTCCTAACTTAGATAACTTAACTACTACTCCTGCCAAAGTAGCTGTCAAAATTAAAATCAATAAGGATGGTAAGGTATACTGGTCTGAAGCTCAACTATCAAATTCTTTTACCAATACATCAGATAAAACTATTATTGAGCTAGCGGAAAAGAAAGCATTAGAATTCACATACAAACCGACCAGTGCTTCTACAGAATACGATGTTAAAACCCTCAAATTGGCATTCAAAGTTAACTAGTTGTATTAAGTAAATGACGTATAAAGAAACAGTTGATTTTCTTTTCGAACAACTTCCTCAATTTCAAAACATAGGAAGCAAAGCTTACAATGGCAAGCTAGATAACATTATTGATATTTGTGAATTATTAGACAATCCACAAAACAAGTTCAAAACAATACATGTTGCAGGAACAAATGGAAAAGGCTCTGTTTGTAATATGCTTGCCTCCATTTTAACTCAAAGTGGATATAATGTTGGATTATTTACCTCTCCTCACCTACTCGACTTCAGAGAAAGAATAAGAATTAATGGTGAAGTTATTTCAGAACAATATGTAATTGACTTTGTGAAAAACCATAATTCCGTTTTTTGTGAAATTCAACCTTCTTTTTTTGAGTGGAGCACTGCATTGGCATTCGATTATTTCGAATCCAACAAAGTTGACATTGCGATTATAGAAACAGGCTTGGGTGGAAGATTAGATTCTACTAATATAATTTCTCCTCTCGTTAGCGTTATTACCTCCATCGGAATAGATCATACACAATACCTAGGAAGCTCTACAGAAGCAATTGCAAAAGAAAAAGGAGGAATTATAAAGTCAAACGTTCCTGTTGTTTTAGGCGAAGGTATCGAAGTGCTATCTGTGTTTGAAAAGATTGCTTCAAAAAACAACTCTCCATTACATATAGCTACTCAAAACAATAACCAACCTCTTTCTAGTCTCAAAGGTGACTTCCAAAAAAACAATGTAGCAACTGCCCTAACCGTTATTGATTTGATCCAAGAAACATTTCCAACAATAACTTCTAGATCCATTAGCAAAGGATTACTCTCCATAAAAACAAACACTGGTTTAAGAGGGCGGTGGGAAACCTTACAAAACTCACCTAAAGTTATTGCTGATATTGGCCATAATGTGCACGCAATTAAACAAACAGTAAAGGAACTAGAATTAGAAATTTATAATAATATTCATATTATTTGGGGAATGGTTGCAGATAAAGAAGTCGATAAAGTCATTAATTTACTTCCGAAAAATGCTACTTATTATTTATGTACGCCTAATATTCCAAGAGCTTTAAGCACAAAACAATTAGAAAATTCCTTCGCAGAAAAGCAAACTAAAATTAGCTTTTCGTCTTGTTCAGAAGCCTACAAAGCGGCTATGAAATTTGCAAACTCAAATGATTTAATCTTAGTGGGTGGAAGCACTTTTGTAGTATCTGAAATACTTCACGATTTTTTTTCCTAATTATTTGGTGAGAGACAGAAAAGATATATATTTGCACTCCTCAAATGAGAGGGCTCTTAGCTCATTCCGATTGATATCGAAAGGTTCAGAGAAAAAGTTACCTTTGAGGTGTTTGAAATAAAAAAGAATGTGGTAATACCCGAATATAGTCGGGCTCTTAGCTCAGTTGGTTCAGAGCACCTGCCTTACAAGCAGGGGGTCGTAGGTTCGAATCCTACAGGGCCCACAATAAAAAGTCGGATACGAAAGTATCTGGCTTTTTTTATTTAAGGTCGTCAGAAATTCGTTTCTGTAAGAGATTGATCAAAAAACAACCTATCACAATATTACTTACCTTCACAAAAAATAACCCATGACTAAAGTATGGCCTCTTCCTGTTATTGCAATTTTAAACAAAGGGTTTTCCTTAGAAGAAATTGGAATAGAAAATTGGGCTTTTAAAACATCAGATGCTTTAATTGCCATAAATAAACTTGCTAGAATAGGTGTTCCAGTTATAAAAGGAGATGTACTAGAATTAATGGATGGAGCGATCGAAAAAAATTACGATGGGTGGGAATGTGAGTTTCAATCTGGAGAACCAATAATTGATTTTATTAAGCGGAGCATGCATCAAGCGATAGAATACATTGAAGATTACCCAACAGACGCTAACATACTCTTTGTTTTAACTCCAGCAGTATAACAGCACCGTTTGTACCAATTTAATTTGCAAACCTCTAACACTTTCCTAAATTTGGGAAACCAAAATCAGAATTATGAAAAAGATTATCATTATAGTTTTAGCCTTTACTTTTAATTATGCAATAGCACAAGACACTCTATCATTCGAAAAAGTGGTTCAATGGGATGCTAATGCTGTCGAAAGCCAAGGACAAACTGGAACATGCTGGAGCTTCGCTGCTTCTTCTTTTTTAGAGTCTGAACTAATCAGAATGGGAAAAGGAACTCACAATCTTTCCGAAATTTTTATTGCAAGACAAGTATATATCAACAAAGCAGAAAACTACGTTCGCAGACATGGCAAAACACAGTTTGGAGAAGGTAGTTTGGGGCACGATTTATTAAATGCGGTTGACGTGTATGGAATTGTTCCTAATGAAGTTTTTAACGGACTACAAATGGACACAGAAAAACACAATCATGCTGAATTGGCAAGTATTCTAGAAGGGTTTTTAAAAGCTATTATAGCAAACAAAGGAGGAAAACTAACTCCAATGTGGAGAGAAGGTTATAGTGCATTATTGAATGTATACTTAGGAGAATATCCTGATAACTTTACTTACAATAAAAAATCGTATACCCCAAAAAGCTTTGCGGAAGAGCTAGGTATTTCAAGTCAAAATTATGTCACACTAACTTCTTATACGCATCAACCTTTCTACGCTAACTTTGTTTTGGACATCCCTGATAACTGGGATAATGGTCGATTCTACAACATTCAATTAGATGAAATGGTAGAAACGGCTAAAAAAGCTTTAAAAGATGGGTTTACATTAGATTGGGATGCTGACGTAAGTAATAATGGATTTAACTCCAAAGCTGGAATCGCCCTCCAATCATTAAAAGGTGAAAAACCAAACTTTGTTACTACTGCTGAAGAAATGGAAGTTACCCAAGAAATCAGACAAGTGAATTATGATAATTACACAGTTGGTGATGATCACTTAATGCACATCGTAGGGATGGCAAAGGGAGTAGATGGCAAAAATTACTTCATTGTCAAAAATTCCTGGGGTGATGAAAGAGGTTTAGATGATTTCAAGGGCCATGTTCTTGTCTCAGAAGCATACTTTAGAATGAATACTATTTCTATTCTACTTCACAAAGATGCTCTATCTAAGGAAATAAAGGAAAAGTTAAAGGTTAACTAAAACAACACTTTACTTCTACTGGCATATTCGATTTTATCTTACTTTCGCAGCATGAAACCTATTTTATTCATAGCTACCCTGTTTTTTGCTATTGCTTGCATGCCGCCACCAAAGGAAAAAACAATTGAAAAAATTGACGAAGGCAAATTTGACAGTTTGCATATGGATGCAACTCCAATCTCAAAGCAATCAGATAGTCGTTTCATACAGCACGACTCTTTCCCTTCTAGAGATAGCTTATTAATCTTCGCTGATATCTACGAAAGAAAAGATAGTAAGCCTAATGTTCTACTATGTCACCAAGCAGGATATAGTAGAGGTGAATATCGAGAAACTGCATTCAGAATTGGTAGCATCGGATTTTCAAGTATTGCCATTGACCAACGATCAGGAAATGAAGCAAACAACATTTTAAATAAAACGGCTCAACTAGCTAAAGAAAAAGAATTACCTACGGAATACATAGACGCAAAACAGGATATTGAGACTGCGATTGATTATTTATTTAAACTTAATGACAATCAATCCATTGTATTAGTGGGTAGCTCCTACTCTGCTGCACTGGTTTTGTTAATTGGCAAAAACAACGACAAAGTAAAAGCAGTAGCAGCTTTTAGCCCTGGAGAATATATTAAAGGAATAAATATTCAAGATTCAATCATAGGATACGACAAACCAATTTTTATTACCTCCTCTAAAACAGAAACAGAGGCTTCTAAAACGCTTATTTCTGGAATAGACACTGTTTGGGTAAATCACTTCCAACCTGACTTTGAAGGAATTCATGGTTCAAGCGCACTTTGGGAAACTACAGACGGTAATGAGAAATATTGGGATGCTTTTAAAGCATTTTTAAAAGGGTTATAAATGAGCTCAAGCAGTTGTTAAAGATGAAATTTTAGGTAACGATGCCCTCATTAAATTAGTTGACTGAGCGTAGCCGAAGTCAATATAATTCCTCATTATTATGATGCCTATCTGCATCCCTAATCGTTTTCTTCTTTAAGTTTTTTTCCAATGCTTCTTCCAAATTTACTCCTGTTTGATTGGCTAAGCAAAGTAACACAAACAATACATCTGCCATTTCATCTCCCAAGTCCTTATCTTTATCTGACTCCTTTTCTGATTGCTCGCCATACCTTCTACCAATAATACGAGCAACTTCTCCAACTTCTTCCGTTAGCATTGCCATATTTGTCAGTTCATTAAAATAACGAACACCAAATTTCTTGATCCAATTATCCACTTTTTTCTGCGCATCTTCTATGCCTAAAGTATTTTTCATTTTTGATATGATTTGTGTACAAACTCCTTTAACTTTTCGTGTTGAATTTTTAACTTTTTAAAAGTTTCACCTTTTTGCATTTGGAGTTTATTGTAACGTATTTTTCCTTTCAACTTTAAGAACGAAATCCAATATTTATAGCTAATCCAAACTGAAATAATTAATGACCCAAAATACATTGCCCAATAATAATTATCTGTAAATATTGCGACCAAACTAATTTGAATTCCCCAAAAAATCACGAATAAAATGGATCCAGCAAGTAACTTTATCGAAGCATGAAAGTGAATATCTGCTACTTTTTTCTCTACAAACCAAGCTGGAATTCGATAAGGCAAATAACTATTAAGCATTCCATATAAATGCAATGGGGAAAGTAGAATTAATAATAAGGCGTGACCAAAAACTGAATGACTCTCTTTTTTAAACAACCAAGAAGACAACTTCTCTTTCTTAATCCCTTCCTTAAACTCTAAAGCTACTTTTAGGACTACATTCGCTTTTTCAATATCCTTTTCAATGTAACTCTCGGCTTTTTCGATATATCCTTTTTGTCTCTTAAATTCCGAAACTAAATCAGTACGTTCATTTTGTTCTAACAAACCAATTTCAGCATCAAAGGTTTTCATAGTGTAATGTATCAAATCATAATAATCCATTTTCTGAATATTTATCATTTGATCACTCATTCGCTTTCTGAGCTCACTTACAAGTTCAATGTAATTTTCTTCTTGCTTCGCTGAATTATCTGCGATGTAATCTTTAATCGCTATTGGCTTACCAAATTTAATTAGTAAGTCGCCTCCCATATTTTCAAATTTCCCATAATTAATTCCAACCGCAACTACCTGAACATCCAATTCGTTATTATACTTACTCTCTGCTCCAACTCCTATTCTGAAAATACCTTTTTTCAAAGACCTTAATTGCTGATGCCTCCCATGATTACCTTCTGGAAATATTACAATCCTTCTATTTTTACTCAGCAAATCATAAAACTGTTCAAATACCTCTTCGTTTTTATCTCTATAATCAGCGCCATCCCGTTCTCGATAAATGGGAAGTGCATTCAAACTGGTTAAAATAAAATTAGCAGCTTTCTTTTTGAAAATATCTGATCTTGCTAGAAAATATATTGGGGAGCGCGTTACATATCCAAGGATAGCACCTTCTAAAAAAGCATTTTGATGATTTCCAGCAAATAGAATTGGTTTTCCTTTCGGAATATTATCTTTTCCAACTACTTTATATTTTCGATAAAAGGAACGGATTCCTATTGTAGTGAATATATAACCAAAAAAATACCCTAACGACCAGTTTCTAATTCTCATATAGCTTATTCTTTTGATTTTGAATCTATCCAAATACTGACCGGCCCATCATTAATTAATCGAATTTTCATATCCGCTCCAAACTCTCCTGTTGCAATTTCTTTATCCAAAACTTGAGTCAGTCGTGAAACAAACTCTTCATACAAAGGTATTGCAACTTCTGGACGAGCAGCCTTAATATACGATGGCCTATTCCCTTTTTTTGTGCTAGCATGCAGCGTAAACTGACTTACAACTAACGCTTCTCCTTTTGTATCCATCAATGATAAATTCATTATTCCTTCAGCATCTGGAAATATCCTCAATTTAGCAATTTTAGCACACAACCAATCAATATCTTCTTGGTTATCCTCGTTTTCAATTCCGAGTAAAATTAACACTCCACTGCCTATTTCACTGCGAAGTTCATTCTCAATTGCAACTGATGCTTCCGATACTCTTTGAAGAAGAACCCGCATTAATAATCTACTGTTCTATAATTTTCATCATCTCCATGGTACATCGAAAGATAATTTTTATACCTAAACTCCTCCACATCTCCCGTTTCAACTGCTTTTTTAATAGCACAAGAAGGTTCTTTTAAATGTTGACAGTTATGGAATTTACATTCTGGTAATAAAGCCCGCATTTCTAAAAAATAATGACTCATTTCTTCCTTGTCAATATCTACAATCCCTAATCCTTTAATTCCAGGTGTATCTATAATAAATCCACCAAACTCCAATTCAAACATTTCCGCAAACGTTGTAGTATGCTTTCCTTTAAAGTGTGATTCTGAGATATCACCGGTTTTTAATGCTAGATTGCTATCAATCTTATTAATTAACGTGGACTTGCCGGCTCCTGAGTGACCACTTAACATGGTTGTCCTATCGGCAAGCATCTTCTTAATTTCTGCCATTCCTGCGCCCGTTTCAGCAGAAACATCCATACAATGATAACCCATCTTAGAATAAGCAATAATCAACTCATCCAATTTTAATTGATCCTTTTCCGAGTATATATCAATCTTATTAAAGACTATTGTTACTGGTATGTGATAAGCTTCCGCTGTAATTAAAAAACGATCAATAAATCCCGTTTGGGTGACTGGATTAGAAATAGTTACCACCAAAAGTGCACGGTCGATATTGCATGCGATTATTTGAGCCTGCTTGGATAAATTTACCGATTTACGAATTATATAATTTTTACGTGGATGTATTTTCGTTATTACCCCAGTGTTATCCTTTTCTAAGGTAAAGTCAACAAGATCTCCAACCGCAACCGGGTTGGTTGTTTTTATCCCTTGTATTCTAAATTTACCTTTAATGCGGGCCTCAACTTCCTCACCGTCTTTTGTTCGGATTAAATACCAACTTCCTGTTGATCGCATCACTATAGCACCTTCTAAAATCATTTTCGTAAAAATAGTAAAAATGAAGTGGTATTAATAATTTCATCCATAAACTAGATATCATTTTGACTGTAATGCAGAAATCTTCATTAATTGAATTTAAAAACTAGAATATTTATCGGCTATGCTCGAAATGACTGATAACAAACATAATCCCACACGAAATTGTTGATGAATGTTTCTAGTAACTAATTCACTTTCCTTAATTATAGATATATTCGCAATGTGAATGGAGAATTGGTTTTCTTTGTTTTTTATTTTCATCTTTCAAACATAAGTTGTGTCAATATCAGTTAAAAACGTTACAAAAAAATACGGAAATCAAAACGCTTTAGATAACATTTCATTTGAAATACCTAAGGGAGAAATAGTAGGGTTTCTTGGGCCAAATGGCGCTGGAAAATCTACCACTATGAAAATAATTACTTGTTTTATTCCACAAACAAATGGTGAAGTAGCAGTTTGCGGACTAGATGTAAATGACGATCCAATTAAAGTAAAAAGAAAAGTAGGCTACTTACCGGAACACAACCCCCTATACTTGGATATGTATGTTAAAGAGTACCTACTCTTTCTTGCGCGTTTGCACAAAATAAAAAACAAAAAAAATCGAGTTACAGAAATGATTAAATCTGTTGGACTAGAAAAGGAACAGCATAAAAAAATAGGAGCTTTATCAAAGGGGTATCGACAAAGAGTTGGATTAGCGCAAGCTATGTTGCATGATCCAGAAGTACTGATTCTTGATGAACCTACGAGTGGGTTAGATCCAAACCAATTGGTTGAAATTCGCGAATTGATTAAAACTTTTGGAAAAGAAAAGACGATTTTACTATCTACTCATATCATGCAGGAGGTAGAGGCTATTTGTGACCGTATCATTATAATAAACGATGGTAAAATTGTTGCAGATGAGAAAACGAGTGAAATTCAATCTAAAGTTGTTAAAAAGCAAGTCATAAAAGTTGAGTTCGACGCTAGCATTAGTAAATCGAAGTTAAATTCTATTACAGGTGTCACTAGCGCAAAAGAAGTATCTGACAATGTTTGGCTGCTCGAATCGAAAACGGATAAGGATATTCGTAAAGAAATTTCAAAATTTGCACAAGACAACAATATCCTGGTATTAACGATGCAAAAAGAAGAAGAATCGTTAGAAAACGTCTTTAAAGAACTTACTTCAAAAAAATAATTGCCTTTTTTTTCGAGTATTCTATTTGTCTGTTATTTAATTTTTATAAATTCGCACTCGAAATCAGAGTGGATTGATTTGCTTGCTTGCAACCACGTATAAAAAATGCTAAAACGTTTATTACTACAGTTGCGCATTTTTCTCCATTTTGTTTTAAAAAGATTAACATTAAAACAAATACTATAATGAGTTATTTATTTACATCAGAATCTGTTTCTGAAGGACACCCAGACAAAGTAGCTGATCAAATTTCAGATGCGTTAATTGACAACTTTTTAGCATTCGATGCTGATTCAAAAGTTGCCTGTGAAACACTTGTTACCACAGGACAGGTGGTTCTTGCAGGAGAGGTTAAGTCTAAAGCTTATCTAGACGTTCAAGTAATTGCAAGAGAAGTAATCAATAATATTGGTTATGATAAAAGTGAATACATGTTCGATGGCAATTCTTGTGGAGTCTTTTCTGCAATTCACGAACAATCACCAGATATTAATCAAGGTGTTGAAAGAAAAAACAAAGAAGACCAAGGTGCAGGTGACCAAGGAATGATGTTTGGCTATGCTACTAACGAGACTAAAAACTTCATGCCGCTTCCTCTTGATATTTCACACATTCTATTAAAAGAATTAGCAGCATTAAGAAGAGAAAATAAAGCGATTAAATATTTAAGACCAGATTCAAAATCACAGGTTACTATCGAATACGATGACAATAACCAGCCTGTTAGAATTGATGCTATTGTTGTATCTACCCAACACGATGATTTTGACACAGAGAAGAAAATGTTGAAGAAGATTAATGATGACGTAATAAATATTTTAATTCCTAGGGTTAAAAAACAACTACCAAAATCTATTCAAAAATTATTCACAAATAAAATTACTTACCACATAAATCCAACAGGTATTTTTGTTATCGGCGGTCCTCACGGAGACACCGGATTAACAGGACGTAAAATTATTGTTGATACATATGGTGGAAAAGGAGCTCACGGTGGTGGTGCTTTTTCTGGGAAAGATCCTAGTAAAGTTGATAGGTCTGCTGCTTACGCTACAAGACACGTTGCTAAAAACTTAGTTGCTGCAGGTTTAGCAGATGAAGCTTTGGTACAAGTTGCTTATGCAATTGGTGTTGCTAAACCAATGGGACTTTATGTAAATACTTACGGTACTGCTAAAGTTGACATGACAGATGGAGAAATTGCTAGAAAATTAGAAGAGATTTTTGATATGCGGCCTTATGCAATTGAAAAACGTTTTAAATTAAGAACGCCTATCTATTTAGAAACTGCAGCTTATGGCCATATGGGAAGAGTATGTGAAACAGTAACAAAAACTTTCACAACTCCTGACGGAAAATCAAAAACAATGAAAGTGAAATTATTCCCTTGGGAAGAATTGGACTTTGTAAATAAAATTAAAAAGGCTTTTAAAGTTAAATAGTCCTTTTAAAATGATAATAAAAAAAGCAGCTCAATGAGCTGCTTTTTTAGTTTTATAAATTTTGTTCTGGAAGCAGCTTCTGAAATGAACTGCTAAACAACAGCAACTATCAAAGAATCATCTGTCTTAGTAACTTTGGTCAAACCATGTTTAGTCAACCCCTTAATCCCTTTATCCCACTGCTTATTTGAAAGGCCTACTGCATCTTTTAAAACGCTTAATTCCATCTTGTTAACCTTTGATAGAATATCAAAGATCAACTGCTCGTTTTCGTTTAATTCTGGACCCAAAGTTTCTTCAGAACTAAACGTTTCTAATTTCATTTGAGGGAAAAATAATACTTCTTGAATTGAACTTTGATTCGTCATCAACATCACTAACCGATCAATTCCAATTCCCATTCCTGATGTTGGAGGCATTCCATATTCCAAAGCCCTTAAAAAATCTTGGTCAATAAACATTGCTTCATCATCTCCTTTTGCTGATAATTTCATTTGCTCTTCGAAACGTTCTCTTTGATCAATAGGGTCATTCAACTCCGTATAAGCATTCGCAATTTCTTTTCCATTTATCATTAATTCAAACCGCTCTGTCAATTCTGGATTATCTCGATGCGCTTTGCACAATGGAGACATTTCCTTTGGATAATCAGTAATAAAAGTTGGCTGTATATAATTTCCTTCACATTTCTCTCCAAAAATTTCATCAATTAATTTTCCTTTCCCCATAGAATTATCCACCTCAATTCCATTGTCTTTACACCAAGTTGATAACTCCTGAACAGATTTTCCAGAAATATCAAATCCAGTATATTCCTTAATAGAATCCGTCATTGAAATTCTTTTAAAAGGTTTTTGGAAACTAATTTCTTTATCTCCAACAGTCAAATCAGTTTTACCATGCACAGATATTGCAATTCTCTCCAACATCTCTTCGGTAAAGTCCATCATCCAATTATAGTCTTTATAGGCTACATAGATTTCCAACACCGTAAATTCTGGGTTATGGGTTCTATCCATTCCCTCGTTTCTAAAATCTTTCGCAAATTCATATACACCATCAAAACCACCAACAATTAATCTTTTGAGATATAATTCATTCGCAATTCTTAAATATAAAGGCATATCCAATGCATTGTGATGGGTCATAAATGGACGAGCTGCAGCTCCTCCAGGGATTGGCTGTAAAATTGGTGTTTCCACCTCAAAATATCCTTTGTCATTAAAGAAGCTACGCATCTCGTTCATAACTTTTGTACGGGTAATAAACGTTTCTTTGACTTGTGGATTAACAACTAAATCAACATAGCGCTGACGGTATCGCATTTCTGGATCAGTAAAAGCATCATGAACGTTGCCTTCATTATCCGTTTTTGGAAGAGGAAGTGGTTTCAACGATTTCGATAGTAACAAAAACTTTTTTACTCTTAATGACTTCTCTCCAACTTGGGTAGTAAACAACTCCCCTTCAACTCCAATAAAATCTCCTATATCCAACAATTTTTTAAATACATCGTTGTATAACGTTTTGTCTTCGCCCTCACAAATCTCATCACGATTAAAGTATAATTGTATCCTGCCTTCCGAATCTTGGGCTTCAGCAAAAGACGCTTTACCCATTATTCTTCTACTCATTAACCTACCTGCAACAATCACCTTTTTACCTTCCTCAAAATTTGTTTCGATATTAGTCGACAAAGTATCAACAGGATAAAGCGCTGCAGGGTAAGGATCAATACCTAGATCTCGTAACTTTTGTAACGATTCTCTTCTTACTTGTTCTTGCTCAGAAAGGTGTAAACTCATGATTTTATAAATTCAATTTGGACTGCAAAATTAATTATTTTATTGCAATCCTTAAAAAAAAGTAAAAATTTAGGAATTATACTTAAATTCGCATTCTTAAAATTCATTCTTAATGAAAGCATTAGTAAGTAAATTTACTTCACAACTTGAAGAAGCACTCAACATTGGTAAAGAAGCTAAACTAAATTCTTGTGATAAGGACATTAGAAATGTCGTTATTACTGGTCTAGGAGGATCTGGCATAGGCGGTAAAATTGTTGCACAGCTAGTTGCGAATGATATCTCAATACCGGTAACTATTAATAATGATTATCACCTTCCTAATTTCGTAAACGAAAACACATTGGTTATTGCCAGTAGCTTTTCGGGTAATACAGAAGAAACGTTATCTGCACTTTCAATTGCGCAGGAAAAAGGAGCTGAAATAGCTTGTATTACATCGGGTGGGAAAATTTTAGAAATAGCAAAAAACAATAATTACAACCACATAGTATTACCTACAGAAAGATCTCCACGAGCTATGTTATCATATTCTCTGACGCAACAGTTCTTTTTATTAAAGCATTACAATTTAATTGAAAACGATTTTATACAAAAAATTCAAAATGCAATAGCGTTATTGAATTTAGAAATTGAAAATATAAAAACAGAAGCTAATAATATTGCGAATTCAATTTTAAACAAAACAGCTGTAATTTACAGTGAAGCCAATTTTGAAGGAGTTGCCATTAGACTACGTCAACAACTTAATGAAAATGCGAAAGTTTTATGTTGGCATCACGCTTTACCAGAAATGAATCACAATGAGCTAGTAGGATGGGCTGGAGGAAATGAGGAAAAAGCTGTCATTGTTTTCAGAAACGAAACAGATTATTCGCGCACACAAACAAGAATGAATATTCAAAAATCGGTTATTGGAAAATATACCTCCACATACATTGAATGTTATTCCAAAGGAAATTCTAATATAGAAAGAGCTTTGTATTTTATCTTATTAGGGGATTGGGTTTCTGTCTATTTATCAGAGTTAAGAAATGTTGACAACATTGAGGTTAAAGTTATAGACTTCCTTAAATCAGAATTGGCTAAAGATAATTAAGTCAGTGACTCCAAAAGTCATATACGAAGATCTTGGCCTGATTGATTTTAAAGAAGCTTGGGATTATCAAACGCAACTTTTCGATGCTACTATCGCTATTAAAATGGCTAACCGGAGAGATGAAAACAACCAAACGATAACTAGTAACTACTTACTTTTTTGCGAACACCCACATGTCTTCACCTTAGGCAAAAGCGGAAAAGAAACACATCTACTATTAAATGAAAATTCATTAAAAGCTAGAGGAGCAACTTATTACAAGATAAATAGAGGTGGTGATATCACCTATCATGGTCCTGGACAACTAGTTGCTTATCCTATTTTGGATTTGGACCATTTCTTTACAGACATCCACAAATATCTACGATTTTTAGAAGAAGCTGTTATTACAACATTAGCAGAGTATGAAATTACTGCTGAAAGGGTTGAAGGCTTAACTGGAGTCTGGGTAGACGGAACTAAACCTACAGCGCGTAAGATATGTGCAATGGGAGTCAAATGCAGCAGGTGGGTTACCATGCATGGAATAGCCCTAAATGTAAAACCTGACTTAAGTTACTTCAAAAATATTGTACCTTGCGGTATTAATGATAAAGCTGTCACGTCAATTCAAAATGAAACAGGAAAGGAAATTGACATGAACGAAGTAAAACAAAAATTAAAAATTAATTTATCTAAAGTATTTAATTATGAAAATGTTTAAACTATTAACTCTATTAGTTGCTGTTTTTCTAAGCGTAACCCTTAATGCTCAGGTTATTTTTGATATGACTCTATCTGAAACGAGTAGTAATCATAAAATTATCCCCCATGATGATAAATCACCTTTACCTGACTCAATAATCGTAAATGGATACATAGCTAATCATAAAAAAGGGATTTGTGGAGACATCTGTGCTGGAGGAACTATTCAACTTGAATTATCTGAAAAAGTTGAAGGTTATCCGCATTCTTATATTTATATAGTAACTGGATGCACCACAGGGGAAACCAATCCGGAAATTATTTCATTATTGGTAACCAAGTTCACTGGAGAAGAAAAAGAGTGTTATTACAAAGATGTAGTTGAAGTAATTGACTCTAAAAACATCCCTTATTACAAAACATCACTACTCGAAACAGAGAAAATAAGCATAAAATAGTTAAACATCCTAAAATCAGGGCTGAATAAATGAAAAAAGACATTCACATTCCAAAGGTTGAAGACATTGGAGTAGCAATTATTAAAGATACGGATAAGGGGGATGAAATCTGGAATGTTTATCTGATAAACTACAAGAAAGAACCAATCAACAATGTTCTTATCTCATCGAAAGGATACGGTACAGTAGATCAAAAAAAAGTTAACACTTCAACGCTTCGACATTTCTTTGAAGCTATTGAAGGGGAATCCCATCAATTAATTGAACCTATTTCTCAAGAGGTTTTTGGCTTATCTAATGAGTATTTTGTGACTTTCTATATTGACAACATTATTTACGATAAAAAATTCGTATTCGTTCCAGGTGCTATTAAGGATGAGCATTTTACCAAAGTTAAAATCATTCAAAAAGAAGGTGTGCTAATAAAATAAAAAAGCCCACTTTAAAATAGCATTAAACCCTTCCTTTTTTGTATTTTTACTTGTTTTTTAGTTCGTTATATGCGCAAAATACTTTTCATATTATTTATACTTAGTGTTCAGGTTTCTTTCGGACAATATACTTCTGAAGAGTCAGGTGAAAAGACAAATCCATTAAGTAAATTATCTTTTAAAGATAGACTTTATACTGGTGGAAATGTTGCTTTTAACATTGCCAGCGATAGAGGAATTCCAATATACTTTTTTGAAACCTCTCCATTTGTAGGCTATAAGGTAGACCAAAAATTCTCTGTGGGTTTAGGAGCTAAATACATATATATAGGTTCTAAACAAGCAAATTTTAAGTATTCTGTTTATGGAGGAAATATCTTTAGTAGATATAAGTTTACCGAAAGTCTTTACGCGCATGCTGAATTTGAAGTTTTAAGAGCATACAATCTTGATCCAAATAGCACGTCTCAAAATGTTAGAGCTACTGTCCCTATGTTTTTCGCTGGGGCCGGATACAATTACAGTATAGGTGGCGCAGTAAATTTGCAAATAATGTTACTGTACGACTTTATCAACAGTATAAACTCGCCTTATCAAGGAAACTTTATGTTTGGAGCGCTTGGTCCCCCAATTATTTATAGAATAGGAATTAGTATTGGCATGTAATTGATAATTATGAAATATTTTATTCTTATTGCAACAATATTATTTTCTCTGCACACCAAAGCTCAAGCAACAATCTTTAATACCTATCAAGCAGAGATGAGCCTTGCTTATGACCAATTTCCGGGTATCCCAAAGGGGATACTTGAAGCAATTTCATTTACGACTACACACTTTAGTAACATTACAGATGCAACCCCAGAAAGTTGTTTTGGCTTACCGCATGTTTACGGTGTAATGGGGCTTACCGAAGATGGGCAAGGTTATTTTAAGAATAATCTCAGCATGGTTTCCATACTTTCAGGATATCCACAAAATGCTATAAAATCTAATCCCGAAATAAATATTATGGCGTATGCTGCAGCATACAACTACTTAATGGACAGTCTACAAATATCCTCCATTCAGAACCATATAAAAATAATTGAAATTCTATCTGAAATTCCATTAGATAACAACGTAACAAACAACTACGCTTTGGATTGTCACGCTTATAGTATCTATTCTTTTTTAAACAACACAAATAAGCAACAAGCTTATAATTTTCCAAATCATAACATTGACCTAGAACAAATTTTTGGAGCAAACAACTTGGCAGTTTTGAGTAGTTCTGAAAACACTTTCGGACATGCGGGAATAAGCAATCCAAATGGACTTATATACGAAGTCCCTTTGCTGAAAACCGCTGAATACGGCCCTGCATTATGGGTTGCAACGCCTACATGTAATTATAGTTCAAGAAATGGTACAGCAATATCAGCTGTAACCATCCATACCATACAAGGAAGTTATGCTGGAGCAATATCTTGGGCACAAAACTGTTCTGCAGGGGTATCTTACCATTATGTGGTTCGATCATCTGACGGACAGGTTACCCAGATGCTTTTGGAAGCTGATAAAGGATGGCATGTTGGTAGTGAAAACCCTTATTGTATAGGAATTGAACATGAAGGTTATGTGACCGACCCTTCTTGGTATACAACTGCTTTGTATACAGCTTCTTCAGATTTATGCAGAGACATAACCCAAAGTGGATATGGTATAAACCCTTTAAGAACATTTTTTGGTGAAGCGACTGTTGGCCTAAACACGATAGGTGGGTGTACCAAAATTAAAGGACACCAGCATTACCCAAACCAGTCACACACCGACCCTGGAGTCAACTGGAACTGGGAAAGGTTTTATAAATTAATAAACAACGCGCCCAGCTACACTAATTATACTGCTAGTTCTGGGAACTTATATGATAGCGGAGGAGCAACAGGTAACTATACAGACGATGAAAGAGAGCTATATTTAATTCAGCCGACAAATGCAGCTACTATTACAGTTACTTTTAACTTATTTAACATAGAGCAAGACTGGGATTTCTTATTTATTTACGATGGATCCACACCAAACGCTCCTCTAATTGGGAAATACACAGGCACTGTTAGCCCCGGCACAATTACTTCAACTGGGGGTGATTTGTTGTTAGAATTTCGTTCCGATTGTGCTACTTCTGCTGCGGGATGGGAAATAGCATACACCTCTATCCCTGAAAACTATCCTCCTGTATCTTCATTTTCAATAACGAACACCGAACTATGTGAAGGAGATAGTATTCCTATTACGAACACCTCCACCGATGCAACCTCTTATATATGGACGTCCAATGGAGGAACGATTTCAAATGATACATCTGCAAACCCATCCATATCATTTACTAATTCTGGAAGTTACACAATCAACTTAGAAGCTTCTGGACCAGGAGGAATAAATACAAGTAGCCAAACTATTTCGATTACTATAGATTCTCCTCCAATTGCAGGCACTTATACGAATTCTGACACTGTATACCTACCAAATGGGGTTGTCGCATTTACAAATACTTCAATTAATTCTTCGGCATATACATGGTATTTTGGAGATGGAAATACATCTACAGATATAAATCCTTGGAATGAATACACTAATCTTGGAGATTATGATGTAACTTTAATTGCCTCAAGCTACAATTGTCCTAATGACACCGCGACAATTTCAATTGTTGTAGCTGGTTATATCTCAATTGAGAATGCTAAATTTCTTGAAAACTTAAACCTATACCCAAACCCAACATCGGGAAAATTTACCATTAATTTTAATTCCTTAAAAAGTGATGAGGTACAATTTTTGCTCTATTCGGCATCAGGAAAATTAGTACATACATTTAATAAAAAAGAGGTGAAAATAGGTAATAACAATATACAATTCGACTTCAATTTAATTGATATAGCGACTGGTCATTATTTCTTAAAAATAGAAGGACAGAATAATAACGCAACACTTCCTCTTATATACCGCAAGCATTAACAGATTTTATTTATAAATTTGCAACCTAATATTATCATAAAATGGAGTTTTTAGACGAAAAATATTACCACAATACAGTTTTAGAATGGTTAATCGCTTTAGGGATCATTCTTGGAGGAGTTATCGTTGCAAAAATTCTTTATTGGTTTACGAGTACCGTTATTAAAAAAATAACGGCTAAAACCAAAACAAAACTGGATGATTTGTTAGTAGACAAACTAGAAAAACCCGTAATCTTTATCCTGATAGTTGCTGCTTATTACTGGGCTATTTCTTATTTAAACTTCCCAAAAGATGCTAATGGATTGAGCAGTGGTATTGAAAATTTACTTTTCAAACTTGCAACTTTCGCTCTTGTAATTGACATTACCTGGATGATTTCTAGAATACTCGATGCGGTTGTTGAAGAATATGTAGTACCATTAACTGAAAAATCGGAAAGTGATTTTGACGACCAAGTGCTTCCAATAATGCGCAAAGGTATTAGAGCTGTTATCTGGATAATGGGAATCATTATAGGAATGGATAACCTTGGGGTTGACATTACAGCAATGATTGCGGGACTTGGAATTGGAGGTTTAGCCTTAGCACTTGCTGCACAGGACATGGTTAAAAACATCTTTGGTGGCATCATGATTTTTTTAGACAAACCATTTAAAATTGGAGAAAGAATTCAAATTGATGGTTTTGATGGAACTGTGGAAGAAGTTGGATTGCGCAGTACTCGAGTTCGTACACTAGAAGGAAGGTTATTAATAATTAATAACAGTACTTTCTCTGACAATACTGTTGTAAACGTTAGTGCTGAGCATACACGTAAAGTTGTTTTAAATTTAGGAATGACCTATGACACAACTCCTGAACAAATGCAACAATCTATGGATATTTTAAAAGAAATTGTAATTGCCCATCCTGCAATAGAAACTGAAGATGCTTCGATAGGTTTCAATGCATATGGGGATTTTGCATTAGGGATACTTTTCATCTACCGCATTAAAAAAGAGGGAGATATATTACAAACGCAAACAGAAATTAATCTTGAAATCTTAAAACGTTTTAATGCTGAAGGTCTTGAATTTGCATTCCCAACTCAAACCGTTTTCAAGAAAGAAATGGCTTAATTTCTCTCTATGAAAGAAGCATATAAGAAATTTTATAAAAAATTCAGATTTAATCTGAGTGCCAATAAAAACCCCATTTTTATTGGTTTTTATAAGTATTTCTATTCTCCATCTAAAGGATCTGTTTCTGCTTTTTTAGATGAATTCTCAAAATTGCATGATACAGTTCACGTAGTACAAATTGGAGCAAATGATGGGATTACGCATGACCCAATCCACAAGTTTATCAAAAGAGATCAATGGAATGGTGTTTTATTAGAGCCTCAAAAACATGTATTTCCTACATTAGAAAAACTGTACGCAAAAGATAAAGGCATAAAAACTTTGAATGCCGCATTAGGAGATTCAGACGGAAAAACAAACCTATATAAAATTGGTTTTAGTAATTCTCGATGGGCAACTGGGCTTGCAACTTTCAATAGGGAAGTTTTAGAAGAAGCATTTGAAAATGGATATGTAGAAAAATGGGCCAGAGTAGACAAAACACCAATACCTACCAACAAAGAAGAACAAATTATTGCTGAAGAAATTCAGGTTACAAGTACAGACACATTACTACAATCCAATAAACTTAGCCAGGTAGATTTCTTACAAATAGATACCGAAGGCTTTGACTTTGAAGTCATTAAATTATTTTTAGGAAACACTTTGGAAATAAAACCAACTGGGATTATTTACGAGCACTTTCATTTATCTAATGAGGACATTAAAAAGTGTGTATCCTTTCTTCATGAAAATGGATACATAACCAAACAATACGGGGGAAATACCGCT
>ENA-UOXV01000845-UOXV01000845.1-marine-metagenome-genome-assembly--contig:-NODE-845-length-44056-cov-20.038635_pt1 | contig 44056 bp, 50 predicted proteins | sample MGYA00238165_ERZ766961 | MGnify/ENA primary metagenome ERZ766961 (study PRJEB28924, sample SAMN03173240) | marine metagenome | biome: Marine; feature: Water; material: Subsurface seawater | place: North... | reverse complement strand
GCGACCCCCTGATTCGTAGTCAGGTACTCTATCCAGCTGAGCTACGGGTGCATTAAATGCGATTTACTTTGCCTGCCATCGGTTGGCAAGAGCCAATTTTAAATTATTCCATCTGCAAAAATTAAACTTTAATATTCATGGCTGCAGAAATTAACTGTTTTGTATAATCAGATTTTGGATTATCAAATATATCTTTATTTGTACCTGCCTCTACGATGTCCCCATTCGACATGACTATTACTTTATGGCTAAGTGCGCGAATTACACGAAGGTCATGACTGATAAATAAATAGGCCAAACTATATTTGATTTGTAAGTCACGCAAAAGTTTAACTATTTGAACTTGAACTGTCATATCAAGTGCGGATGTTGGTTCATCTAATATGAGAAGTTTAGGTTTGAGTATCATGGCTCTGGCAATTGCGATTCTTTGTCGTTGCCCACCTGAGAATTCATGGGGATATCGATCAATCATTTCTTTTTCTAACCCGACCTCTACCAAGATATTCTCGACCATTTTTCGACGATTCTGACCTTTGTCTAAATTATGGACATCAAGGCCTTCTGCAATAATTTGTTCAATTGTAAAGCGAGGTGATAATGATCCATACGGATCTTGAAATACCATCTGAATATCGCGCCGAATTGGTTTCAATTGTTTATTAGTTAGCCCATCTAACTTTTTGTCCATAAAAGTAATGTGTCCTTCTGAGGAAATAAGTCGCATGATTGCTAATGCTAAAGTTGTTTTTCCAGAGCCACTTTCTCCAACAATACCTAATGTTTCGCCCTCTGAAATATTTAAATTTGCATTATTAACAGCTTTCACATTTCCAACTACTTTTCGCAAAATACCTTTGACAATTGGAAACCAAATTTTCAAATTTTTAATATCAATAACTTTAGCTGCATTTGTCATTACAGGCTTTGGAATACCCGAGGGTTCAGCATTTAATAGTTTTTTGGTATATGCATGTTTTGGTGAATTAAAAATCTCATTTGTTATTCCTTCTTCAACAATTTCCCCGTCTTTCATAACGCACACACGATCTGCAATACGTCTAACAACGCTGAGATCATGCGTAATAAACAACATTCCCATTCCTTCAGATTTTTGAATTTTGGCTAACAGGTCTAAAATTTGAGCCTGTATAGTTACATCTAAAGCGGTTGTTGGTTCATCAGCGATCAACAAGTCAGGTTTATTAGCAAGTGCCATCGCAATCATAATTCGCTGCCGTTGCCCCCCAGAAAGTTGATGTGGATAATTGGAAACTCGCTTATGTGCTTCATCTATTCCAACCTTGGAGAGTAAATCTAATATTTTTTCTAGGACTTTTGGCCCCTTTAACCCCTGATGTAGTTTTAAACTTTCACTTAATTGCCGTTCAATTGTATGAAGTGGGTTTAAAGATGTCATAGGTTCTTGGAATATGAAACTTATATCATTTCCCCTAATTTTTTGTAAATCTTTGCTATTGCTATTAATTATTTCTTTTTCACAGTATTTCACAGAACCAGAAATATTTGCCGCTTGGTCAATTAAATTAACAGTAGCGAGAGCAGTAATCGATTTTCCAGAACCACTTTCACCCACTAAAGCAACAGTTTCACCTTTATTAATGCTAAAACTAACATTTTTTACAGCATCATTTTTACCAAAAGATACAGATAGATTTTCTATTCTTAAAATCTGTTTCATTTAAAGGTCTTTCGAGGATCGAATGCGTCTCTAATACCCTCAAAAACAAAAACTAATAATGATAACATAGTTGCTAATGTGATAAATGCTGAAAAGGCTAGCCAGGGAGCTTGAAGATTATTCTTTGCTTGTAGTGCTAATTCACCCAAAGATGGATAACTGGGAGGAAGGCCATATCCTAGAAAATCCAAGGTGGTTAAGGTTCCTATTGAAGCAGTAATCGTAAATGGTAAGAATGTTAATGTTGCAACCATTGCATTTGGTAAAAGATGACGGAACATGATTTTAATATCACTTACGCCCATTGCTCTTGCTGCTCGAACGTATTCAAAATTACGCGCTCTTAAAAATTCAGCACGCACGACACCTAATAAACCAGTCCAACTAAATAAAATGACTAAAAACACCAATATTGGAAAGTTTATATTAAATAAGGCAGCCATTATGATAATTACGTAAAGCATTGGCATTCCATCCCAAATTTCAACAAGCCTTTGCAGTATTAAATCTACCCAACCCCCAAAATATCCCATGACTGCGCCAGCAGCTATTCCAATAACTGAACTAAAAAAAACTACGACCAATCCAAAGATTGTTGATATTCGGAACCCATAAATTATTCTTGCAAGAACATCACGAGTTTGATCGTCGGTTCCTAAAGAATGATTTTCATCTGGAGCAGATGGTGCACGGTCAATGTCATAATTAATAGTATCATAGCTGTAAGGAATGGGTGCCCATAAGATCCAACCTTTCAGAATTTTATCACTTGTTGAACTTAGCGTGCCATTATTTAAGGAAATTAATGTTTCTTCAGGTTCATCAAGACAAATTTCGAGGCCACCAGTTTTTATCAAGCATTGCGTTTCCATTTCCTGATAAATTGCTTCAGTTTTAAAATCGCCACCAAAATAAAATTCTGAATAATATTTAAAAGCTGGTGAATGTAACTCATTTTTAAATTTAACAATTAAAGGTTTATCATTTGCTATTAATTCAGCAAATAAACATAGTAAAAAAATTGTTCCAAATATCCAAAGAGACCAATAAGCTCGCTTATTAGATTTGAAGTTCTGCCAGCGTCTCTTTGATAAAGGTGATTTTAATACACTTTTCATTATGTTTCACGACTCCCAAAATCAATTCTTGGGTCGATCCAGATATAAGTAAGATCAGAAAGTAATTTTACTAACAAACCAATCAAAGCAAAAATATAAAGCGTTGCAAAAAAAACTTGATAGTCTCGATTTATGGCTGCTTCATACCCAAGAAGCCCAAGCCCATCTAATGAGAAAATAACTTCAATAATTAATGAACCACCAAAGAATATTCCGACAAATAATGCTGGAAATCCACTTATAACTATTAGCATGGCATTTCTGAAAACATGACCATAAAAAACCTTAAATTCAGTCAAACCTTTTGCCCGTGCAGTCATCACATATTGTTTATTGATCTCATCAAGGAAGCTATTTTTTGTTAAAAGAGTTAGGGTTGCAAATGCAGCAATAGTTGAAGTTAAAATAGGCAACGCTGCATGCCAGAAGTAATCTATTATTCGTTCAAAAAATCCAAAATCAGCAGCACCTTCGGAAGCAAGACCTCTCAATGGAAAAATTTGCCAATAAGAGCCTCCAGCGAACAAAACAATTAATAAAATACCAAAAAGCAATCCTGGAATTGCATAAGCTGCAATTATTATGCCTGAAGTCCAAACATCAAATGATGATCCATCTCTAATCGCTTTGCGAATACCTAAGGGTATTGATACCATGTATGCCAATAAGGTGGACCATAATCCTAATGTGATAGATACCGGCATCTTTTCCAGAATTAAATCAATTATAGTAATTGACCTAAAATAACTTTCACCAAAGTCAAAACGTATATAATTCCATAACATTGTAAGGAATCTTTCAACTGGGGGTTTATCGAAACCAAATTGCTTTTCTAAGTCTTCAATTAATTCTGGAGGTAATCCCCTAGCACCTTTATATTCATTATTTTCTGATTGATTATTTGAGTCATCTCCGCTGCCAGTGAAGCGATCCGTTGCACCTGCAGTTCCATCTTCCATTTGAGCAATTATTTGTTCAATAGGGCCACCTGGGACAAATTGAATTAATACAAAATTTATCAGCATAATCCCAACCAAAGTTGGAATTATTAGAAATAGCCTCCGGAGAATATATGCACTCATTTATTTAAAAGCACCATTTGCAATGAGGGCATCATATTTGTTTTGATCAAACCACCATGTACTCATTACACCAAGATCATATTTAGGTTTAATTTTAGGACGACCAAACACATCCCAATAGGCCAAGCGATCTGCTGCCAAGTGCCAATTTGGTATTCTAATGTGATATGCTCTTAAAATGCGATCAATAGCTCGAACAGCAATATGCATTTCGTCTCTAGTTTTTGCACCACCCACTTTTTTAATTAAGTCATCTACTGCAGGATGCCCAAAACCTGATAAGTTTGCTCCACCTAGTTGTTCAATTCCAACAGAGCCATATAATTGTGCAATTTCCTCACCTGGGCTTGAACTTGTTCCATACCCAGCAACAAGAACATCAAAATCATAATTTTTCATACGCTCAATCATCTGTGCTCGGTCAATTTGAATGAATTTTGCATCTATACCTGCACGTTTCATGGTATCGATGATTGGAGTTAAAATGTGTAAGAAATCATCATTATCATCAATGAATTCAATACTAAAAGTTTCACCTTGTTTGTCTTTTAAAATACCGTTTTCTAAAACCCAACCAGCCTCTTCAAGTAATTTACTTGCAGTGCGTAATGCTTTTCTGTCGAACTTATTTTGTTTCATTACTGGAGGAATATATGCTGGATCTTCAAAAACAGTTGATAATAATTGATCACGGTATGGTTGAATTAAGTTTAGCTCATCAGTTGTTATCATACCTTCAGCTTGCATTTGAGAGTTTTCCCAGAAGCTATCGGAGCGTGTATATGAATCATAAAAAACAGTTTTATTTGTCCATTCAAAATTAAACAAATGCTGAAGTGCTTCGCGAGTTTTTATATTCTTGAATTGTTTTTTTCGTAAATTTAGCCAAATTCCTTGATTTGATTGTGGAGAACCATCAGGGAGTTCCTCAGCCTTGACCCAACCTTTTTGTATTGCTGGAAAATCATATTGTGTTTTCCATTTTTTAGATACATTTTCTTCACGAACTAAATAAGCGCCACTTTTGAAAGCCTCAAAACTTACGTCGCCATCTTTAAAATACTCGTATCTTATGCAGTCAAAGTTACCTGTACCAATATTTGCTGGATGGTTTTTAGCCCAATAATTTTCTATTTTGCAATATTTAACAAATAAACCAGGTTCAAAATCTGTGATTGTGTAACCACCTGAACCAACTGGGATATCTGTTCCTGATTTACCAAAATCTCGATCTTTCCAATAATGTTTTGGTAAAATTGCTAAACCACCAGCATATTGTGGTAAATCACGCATATTTGCGCCTTTTTTAAAATTAAATTTAACAGTTTTATCATTTAGTATTTCGATTTTATCAAAATCTTTGAAAAATACATTTTTATAAAATGGATGCCCTTTTTCTTCTAATATATTTCGTGTGAATTCTACATCATAGGCTGTTATGGGCTCTCCATCAGAAAAAGTAGCGTCTTCACGTATCTTAAAAATTACCCATGAACGATCTTTTGGGTACTCCATACTTTCAGCCATATACAAATATGAACTATCGGGCTCATCAGCAGAAGAGGTCAATAAACTACTTGATAACAAACCTAAACCTGTAACACGGGCACCTTTTAAGATATAATTGTTAAAGCTATCAAAGGTAGAGCCACCCCTTGATGGACGCAATCTAAGTGTACCACCCTGGGGCGCATTTGGATTAACATATTCAAAATGCTTATAATTTGCTGGATATTTTAAATCTCCATAAGCTGAAATGCCATGCGTTTTAAGAGTTTCTTCGGCATTCGCTACACTTCCTAGTGCTAAAAGGAAAATAAAAATTATATTGGTTGTTATTTTGCTATATCGTTGCATTGTTATCAGAGCCTCCATTTTTTTATATACTATGTGATTTTGAACAGATCTCAACACTAAGCAGTATTAAAGTATCAATAAAAAAAGCCGCCCCAAGGGACGGCTTCATAAATTAGATTAATTTTAATTATTTTATTGTTTGTAAATATGCGATGATATTTGCTCTGTCTGTTTCTTTCTTTATACCTGCAAAGCCCATTTTAGTACCTGGTGCGTATTTCTTTGGATTTTTTAAAAATCCATCAAGAGCTTCTGTTGACCAGCCACCATCAAGGCTTGCTAAAACAGCAGAGTAGCCAAAACCATCAATTGATCCAATGTCACGATCGACAACATTATATAAATGTGGCCCTGTTCCATTCGCTCCATCTGCAAGTTTGTGACAAGCTTTGCACTTTGAGAATACTTTTTGTCCTTTAGAAACATCAGCAACTGCAAGTAAATCTTCTAAATTTGATTCGATGACAACAGTTTCTTCTTCTACCTCTATATTATAAATAGATGCTGGTGCTAATGCAGCACTTTTTGAATGAGTGTCTCCGTGACCATGATCACCAGATTCTACATGATATAGTACTTCTGAAGCCCAATTAATCATTAAAAAGATTAATAAAGCTCCACAAACTGCTCCGGTGATTTTAGTGAATTCCATATTGTCCATAGCTGTGTTCTCCGTAGGCTTTGGATTCTTTAATTTTACTGTTGCCCTTCTAGCCTCTTCCAATGTGACAATGCAAGCTGTAGAACCGCGACTAAACGACCATTTTGAAAGGAACGTAAAATGTCCGATTCTACTATCAAAATAGCATTCCAAGGAGTTTTGGGAGCTTATTCGCACCAAGCTTGTTTTGAAGCTTATCCTGAAGCTAATGTTTTGCCATGTAATAGCTTTCAATCTGCAATTGATGCCGTAGCTTCAGGAAAAGCAGATTTAGCAATGTTGCCAGTTGAGAATTCAACTTATGGAAGAGTTGCGGATATACACCAACTTCTCCCAAATTCAGGGTTACATATTATCGGCGAACATTATGTTCGGGTCCATATAAATTTGCTTGGACTGAAAGGGTCTAAATTGACAGATATTAAATCTGCGATGAGTCATACAGTTTTATTGGGACAGTGCCGAAATTTTCTCAAAAAAAATAACATAGAATCAATCACTGGCGTTGATACAGCTGGCTCAGCAGAGATTGTCTCCAATAATAAGAATCCTAAGCAAGCTGCTTTAGCATCAGAGCTTGCTGGAAGTATTTATGGTTTAGATGTGATTTCAAAACATATTGAAGATGAATCAAATAATACAACACGCTTTTTAGTAATGTCACCAAATTCTAAAATTGCAAAAATTAAAGATGGTAAAATAAAAACTTCTTTTGTGTTCCGTGTGCGCAATATTCCTGCAGCACTTTATAAAGCAATGGGTGGTTTTGCTACAAATGGAGTAAATATGGTCAAATTAGAGAGTTATATGGTTGATGGATCATTTGCTGCAACACAATTTTATTCAGATATTATAGGTCATCCAGATGAACCTGCCGTCAAGAGGGCAATGGAAGAATTGTCATATTTCACAACTAATGTGAAAATTTTAGGCGTATATGAGTCAGGTGAATATTAATTATTCTCTATAAGTTAAAGTTCCTTTAACCCAATTGCGTATTAGAAACTCTGCGATGGTTCCTTGGCGTGCGGGAGTGATGTCAACATCGTGTCCAGCGTAAGCTTTTACTAATAGATCTTTACTAACCCATTTTGCATCCTCTAATTCATTGTGATCAATTGTAATCTCATGAGTTGTTGCCCTTGCCATACACCCAAACATCAAGGATGATGGAAATGCCCATGGTTGGGAAATTACATATTTAACATGAGTGACATTAATATTTGTTTCTTCTTGCACTTCCCTTGCAACTGCTGCTTCCAATGTTTCACCAGGTTCAATAAATCCAGCAAGGCACGAATACATTTTTTCTGGCCACTGGGGTGAGCGACCCAACAAAATATTATTTCCTTGAGTAACCAACATAATTACGACTGGATCTGTTCTTGGATATTGGGATAATTTACATTTATCGCAATCTCGTTGCCATCCTGATTGTGTAGAAATGGACTTATTTCCACATCTTGAACAAAAATTATTATTATGATGCCATGAAAATAACGCTTTTGCTGTAGAGGCCAAGCCAGCTTCAAGAACAGACAGCTGTGTCATAATAAATCTTAGATCATTAAAGTTTTGGTTAATTGGTAAATCTGGATGAATCTGAATAGTCTGATCAAAATAGTCTAATTTGATATCTGGATTTAGATCTTCAGGAACCCAGTTTGAGATATCATGTGCAAAATAGTTCACTTCACTTAATTGGCCTAAAAAAATTGGTGAAATCTTCGAATGACTGATGATTGGATGATTTGATTTTAAATAAACGAGGTTAAAATTATTTTGATCAATCAGAATTTTTCCACGCCAAACAATTAAATTCTTTGAGTTTGATTCTATTTGTGAATCATTTATTTTTGATCGTAAATGCGCTGCTCTATCGAATTCTGAGCCATAAAAACTTAATTCTGTTAAATCTAACATAGTTTACCTTTGTGTACTCTCAGCACTTGATGCCGCTTATATAACGCTTTATATCCATCGTCGAGAGGTTGGCGCGGGTAAGCGCCTCGCCAACCCGGTCAGGTCCGGAAGGAAGCAGCCGCAACGAGTCCCGTTTGGGTCGCTGTCCAACCTCTCACCTTTCACTAAATTAATAATTCTATGAAAATATATAAAAAAACATATAAATAATGTGTTTGTTTACAATCAGAGACTTGCCGTGGTGCATCGCAAGCTTTACGTTATGAATATTATTATGAAGCCGTGGAGCCAATGAGCGATATTCCAGAAACTGAAAAAACATCATACCAAGTTTTAGCACGTAAATACCGCCCAGAAACCTTTTCTGATATGGTTGGTCAAGATGCCATGGTACGAACATTAAAGAATGCTTTTGAAGCTGATAGAATAGCTCATGCATTTGTAATGACAGGAATACGGGGAACAGGTAAAACTACAACTGCGCGAATTATTGCAAAAGGAATGAATTGTATAGGAGCTGATGGTAAAGGCGGCCCCACAACAGAGCCATGTGGTGAATGTGAACATTGCATTTCAATAATTCAAGGTAGACATGTAGATGTGATGGAAATGGATGCAGCTAGCAGAACTGGTGTTGGCGATATTCGTGAAATCATTGATAGCGTGCATTATTCGGCCGCATCTGCTCGTTATAAAATTTATATTATTGATGAAGTGCACATGCTATCGACTAGTGCTTTTAATGCGTTATTAAAAACTCTTGAAGAGCCGCCTGCGCATGTAAAATTTATTTTTGCTACCACTGAGATCCGAAAGATTCCTGTGACAGTATTATCCCGATGTCAAAGGTTTGACCTACGACGGATTGAGCCAGATGATATGATGGCATTATTGGAAAAAATTTCTGAATTTGAGAATGCAAAAATTTCGCAAGATGCGCTTGCATTGATTACACGTGGTAGTGAAGGTTCTGCTAGAGATGCAATTTCATTGTTAGATCAAGCTATTGCTCATGGTAATGGAGAAACTAATGCAGAACAAGTAAGGGCGATGCTTGGATTGGCAGATCGTGGCCGTGTTTTAGACTTATTTGATATGATAATGCGAGGGCAAGCAGATAAAGCGCTTCAAGAGCTTTCTGGCCAATATGCTGATGGAGCTGATCCTTTGGCTATTTTACGTGATTTGGCTGAGATCACACACTGGATTTCAGTAATTAAGATTTCCCCTCAAACAGTAGATGATCCTACCGTCTCACCAGATGAACGAGAACGTGGTAAAGCTGCAGCATCTGATTTGCCAATGCGAGCTATGACACGAATGTGGCAAATGTTACTAAAGGCGATTGAAGAAGTTTCATCAGCGCCTAATGCAATGATGGCAGCTGAAATGGCTATCATTCGGTTAACTCACGTAGCTGATTTGCCTAGCCCAGAAGAGCTCATTAAAAAAATACAAAATGATCCAAATCCGCCTGTTTCTGTTAGAAATGGACCTTCAGTTGCTAGTAATTCTGAGAATGAAGTACCTCAACAGAAAAATATCCAAATATCTCCTAATTCATCTGGTGCTAAATTATCTAATGATGGAACTATTGGTGTTGTCGTTCCGCGACCTCAGGAAGAAGATCCATTACATAAATATAGTGAATTTAATCAAGTTCTAGAATTAATTCGATCACATCGTGATATGAAGCTTCTCTACGACGTTGAAACATATGTTCGAGTTGTAAAGTATTTACCTGGTAGGTTGGAGTTTGAACCAACCAAAGAGTCCCCAAAAGACTTAGCTCAAAGATTAGGTCAAAAATTGCAAGATTGGACTAAATCCCGTTGGGCAATAACTTTGGTAAATGAAGGTGGTGGAGCTACTATTGCAGAACAAAAATTGGAAGCCAAGGATGACTTGCATGCTAAAGTGTCTTCGCATCCTTTAGTTAAAGCAACATTATTAGCGTTTCCAAATTCTGAAATTAGAAATGTTAATTCAATAAATGATATGAATATTGATGAGCAAATATTACAAGAAGTTCCAGAAGAGGGCGATAATTGGGATCCGTTTGAGGATAATTAAAGGAGAAAATGGGTGTTAAAGGGTTTAGGAGATATGGCTGGAATGATGGCCAAAGCAAAAGAAATGCAATCCAAAGTTGAAGAAGCTCAAGCAAAAGTTTCAGAAATTGAAGTGGATGGTGAGGCTGGAGCTGGGCTGGTTACATGTAGAGTAAACGGCAAGGGTGAAGTTAAGGCATTAAATATTGATAAATCTATCTTTAGCCCTGATGATAAAGAGATTGTTGAAGATTTAATTATAGCAGCAATACAAGACGGAAAAGATAAAGCCGATATTAAGGCCAAAGCTGAAATGGGGAAAATAACTGAAGGTTTAAATTTACCTGCTGGTATGAAGTTACCTTTCTGAATGTCTAACAATCAGGACATTGATATATTGATTGCGTTGATGGCTAAACTTCCTGGTCTTGGCCCTAGATCTGCAAGAAGAGCAGTACTTCATTTAATTAAAAAGCGAGATATTTTATTATCTCCTTTATCTGATGCATTATATAATGTTGCTCAAACAGCTAGAGAATGTTTGAGTTGTGGAAATATTGATACAAAGGATATTTGTGAAATCTGTTTGAACTCCAAACGTGGTAATGGACAGATTTGCGTAGTTGAAGATGTATCTGATTTGTGGGCAATGGAGAGATCGAATGTTTTTAAAGGGAGATACCATGTCTTGGGTGGCAATCTATCTGCGTTAGATGGTGTTGGTCCTGATGAGTTACGTATTCCCCATCTTGTAAAACGCGTTAAAGGTGAAAATATTAACGAAATAATTTTAGCATTAAATGCAACTGTTGATGGCCAAACAACTGCACATTATATCGCAGATCAATTAGATGAAATGGATGTTGCTGTTACTTCATTAGCTCAGGGAGTTCCAATTGGTGGTGAACTTGATTATTTAGATGACGGTACTATTTCTGCAGCTTTGAATGCAAGAAAATCAGTTTAACTTTCTTGCTAATCGTTCGCGATTGGTGATGTAGATGGTTGCTGCAATTATTATTGTTGCGCCAATATATGTAGTAATAACTGGTAATTCATCAAAGAACAGATAAGCCATTAGGCCAATAAGAATTACGCGAAAATATGAAATAGGAGCAATCACAGCTGCTTGTGCATAATTATACGCTTGAATATCCGAAAATTGGCGTAAAATACCGAATATGATTAAAACCAAGGTCCAAAGTAATATATTTGCATCTGTAGTAATTTCGAACACTGGAGCAGCTAATGGGATTGTAACTATTAGGCCAATAGCACTAGTTGAAATTAATGTGCTTAATGGGCCATCGGTTCGAGCAAGATTTCTTGACATAACTAATGAAAAGCTAAAAAATATTGATGATCCAATACCATAAATCATATTAGTGTCTATCATCTCAGAAGATGGGCGCATAACTATAATAGTTCCAATAAAGCCTACTAAAATAGCTAAAGTACGGCGTATGCCAATGGTTTCTCGACCCATAGCTACGCTAATTAAAGTTGCAAATATTGGTGCTGTAGCAAAAAGAATTGCTGCTGCTGCAAGTGGTACAATTGATAAAGTATAAAAACCTAAATGTACTGAAAATGCCATTAAAATTCCACGAATAAAGTGAGCGCGTGGTTGATTAAAATGTACTTTTGAGCGTAATCTTGGAAAAACTAAAATTATTATTCCAATAAGGATTAAAGTAAAAAATAGTCGGTATCCTACAATTAGCTTAGTATCTAATCCCAAAGAAGCCCCACGAACAGATATTGCCATCGCAGATGCGCCTATGACAGATAGCATTGCCCATAATATACCACGCCAGTTTTCCGCTCCTTGATTTTTTTCTATCACGGTAAACCCTTTTTGAAATTATTCTCTTACGGCTTTTATCATCTTTGTTACATTGTCTGGATTTGCATCAGGGGTAATTCCGTGACCAAGGTTAAATATATGAGGTCCATTTGATAAAGTTTTTACAATTCTTTTTGTCTCATCAATAAGCCTTTGCCCTCCAGAAACTAATAGTTTCTGATCCAAGTTACCTTGTACACAAGTTATTTTTTGTAATTCATTTGCTGCCCATTGAGTGTCAACTGAACTATCAATTGCAACGCAGTCAACTGCTGTTGCATTTGCATATTTAATATAGCCATTATTTGTCGCTCCACGGGGGAAACCAATTATTTTAATGTCTGGATAAACTTTTCGTATTTCTTCAACAATTATTTTTGATGGTTCGATACAATATAAATCAAATAGTTCACCCTTTAATGATCCAGCCCAACTATCAAATATTTTTATAACTTCTGCACCAGCATCAATTTGTTTTGATAAATAATGTATTGTCGCGTGTGTTATCTTATTTATTAATAAATTAAAAACTTTAGGATTTGATTTGATCAAATCTAATGCTGGTCTTTGATCTGGTGTACCGCGCCCTGCAATCATGTATGTTGCTACGGTCCAAGGTGCACCAGCAAAGCCTATCAAAGTTGTAGAGTCAGGCAGCTCTGATGATAATTTACTAACAGTTTTATAAATTGGAGAAAGAACATGATCGATATTCTCTATATCATCAAGTAAATCAAAATCATTTTGGCTTGTAATGGTTGATAATCGTGGTCCTTCACCAGTGACAAACCACAGCTTAGCTCCAAGTGCTTGTGGAACAAGCAAAATGTCAGCAAATAATATAGCAGCATCAAAGCTGTATTTTCTTATTGGTTGTAAAGTAACTTCAGTTGCCAATTCAGGATTGTAACAAAGTGATAAAAAATCACCAGCTAAAGACCGTGTTGCTTTATATTCAGGTAAATAACGGCCTGCTTGACGCATCATCCAAACTGGTGGCTTTAAGAGCTTTTCACCATTTAATGCACGAATAATTAATTTATCTTTTGTTTCCATCTATTCGTTTTAGCGAGGATATGTCACATAGGAAAGTATAATCATTGCCATTGAAGCGAATGTCGCAGGAGGTTAACAATAGGGTATGAGATTTACATCAACTTCCCCTTTAATTATCGGCACTCGAGGTTCTCCGTTAGCTTTGGCTCAAGCTCATGAAACGATGGGGAGGTTAATCCGTTCAACTGGATTAGATGAAAATTGTTTTAAAATAATAGTTATAAAAACAAGTGGAGATAAAATTCAGGATCGGCCTCTAAGCGAAGTTGGTGGTAAGGGCTTATTCACCAAAGAAATTGAAGATGCGATGTTAGATCATGGTATCGATATCGCAGTACACTCAATGAAAGATATGCCAGTTATTTGTCCTGAAGGATTGATGCTAAATTGTTATCTTCCTAGGGAGGATGTGCGTGACTCGTTCATTTCCACTAAATATAAAAGTATAAGTGAATTACCAAAAGGTGCTACTGTAGGCACTTCAAGTTTACGACGGCGTGCACAATTATTAAGTAAAAGACCAGATTTAAAAATTGTTGAATTTAGGGGCAATGTACAAACAAGATTACGTAAACTTGATGAAGGTGTAGCCGAAGCAACTTTCTTGGCTTGCGCGGGTTTAAATCGTTTAGGTCGTAAGGATATTTCAAACCCAATTGAACCTGAAGACATGCTTCCAGCAATCGCCCAAGGATGTATTGGCATTGAACAACGTAAAGGCGATATCGAAATAGCTGAAATTTTATCAAAAATTAATGACAAACCAGCTTCTTTACGTTTAGCGGCTGAACGTACTTTGTTGGCCGGATTGGATGGATCATGTCAAACTCCTATAGCTGGTCTTGCAGAATTAGATGGCGAAAAAATGCGTTTACGTGGTGAAGTTATACGACCAGATGGATCAGAAGTTCTTCAAGATGAAATAATATGTTCTGTGACTGAGAGTGTTGAGATAGCTTCAAGCATGGCAAAGCGCCTTCGAGACCAAATGGGTAAAGATTTTTTCTAAAATTTGCGAAATTGAGTTTACAAACTTAATTTTTCACGCCACAAGGAGCTCGTGATGCGAGCGTGGCGGAATGGTAGACGCGCCAGACTTAAAATCTGTTGTCCGTATGGGCGTGGGGGTTCAAGTCCCCCCGCTCGCACCACAAAATATAATATCTATGTAAATCATACAATAAATGTAATTTTATAGTAAAATTCTCATTTATAACTTTGAATTATAGCATCCAATAACTTCTTTGCATCCTTTGAGTGCCAATCAGCTTCACGCTGAATTCTTCCAATTTCTTCTCCATCAGGATTTAGAATCAATGTAGCTGGTAATCCACGCGCTCCAAAAGATGCAGCTAATTTCATTTTTGGGTCTCTATATAGTGGTAATGATGTAATTTTGTTCTCTTCAAAAAATTGTTTCATAACAGGTATTGAATTACGTCCCACAGCAACTGTGATAACTGAAAATTTATCATCATTAATTTCTTTATTTATAGCATCGAGAGATGGCATCTCGGCTCTGCATGGAGCACACCATGTTGCCCAAAGATTTAAAAGTATAACTTTACCATTGTAAATTGACAAATCTAATTTATTGTCAATCTCATCTAAAAAAGGTGTTTTAACAAAAGCTTTTGGTTCAGAATGTATTGCAACTAAGCGCATGTCACCTGAACGAATATTTAAAAGATCATCAACATTTAGTGTATTAGCCGTCAAAGGATTTGCACCTACTGCCAGCAAGGTATAAAGCGTTGCGCAGAGAATTCTAATTTTGGTCACAATGTGGCTCCTTTAAGTGGTACAGTTTATATGTCTGATAACAATTCATCAAATGCTATGTGGGGTGGGCGTTTTGCTAGTGGTCCCGATGCCATAATGGAGTCAATTAATGCATCTATTGATTTTGACAAGAGAATGGCAGTTCAAGACATAGCAGGATCTATTGCTCATGCTACAATGTTAGCTAGGCAAAATATAATTACTGTCAGTGATTCTGAAGCCATTAAAGAGGGGCTTCTTACAATTCTATCAGAAATTGAAAATGGAACTTTTGAGTATTCAAAAGCTTTAGAAGATATTCACATGAATATTGAAAGCCGTTTAAAAGAAATAATTGGTGAGCCTGCGGGACGATTGCATACAGGGCGTTCAAGGAACGATCAAGTTGCGACAGATTTCAAATTGTGGACACGTGATCAATGTGATGCAATAATTGAAGGTCTAACAGAACTCATGAAAGCATTAATAGACCAGGCTGATGCAGGTGCTGATACAGTTATGCCTGGCTTTACTCATTTACAAGTAGCACAACCTGTTACTTGGGGTCATCATATGATGGCATATGTTGAAATGTTTGCACGAGATCGTTCACGTTTTTTGGATGCTAGAACTCGTATGAATGAAAGTCCATTAGGAGCAGCTGCTCTTGCTGGTACTGGCTTCCCAATAGATAGACATGATACTGCTCAAGCATTAGGTTTTAGTGCGCCTTCGGCAAATTCTTTAGATGCAGTTTCTGATCGTGATTTTGCATTAGAATTTTTAAGTGCGTCATCAATTTGTGCCACTCATTTATCACGTTTTGCAGAAGAGTTAGTTATCTGGTCTTCTGCACAGTTTAAGTTTGTAACTTTATCTGACAGGTTTAGCACTGGGTCATCAATTATGCCTCAGAAAAAAAATCCTGACGCTGCGGAGTTAATTCGGGCTAAAGTTGGACGCATTACAGGATCATTAGTGGGGCTTTTAATGGTTATGAAAGGCCTTCCGCTAGCGTATTCAAAGGATATGCAAGAAGATAAAGAGCAAGTATTTGATGCATCCGATAGCCTTATGTTGGCACTTGCAGCTATGACTGGAATGATATCAGATATGGAGCCTAATGTTGCATCTCTTGAAACAGCTGCTGCATCAGGATTTTCAACAGCGACTGATTTGGCTGATTGGTTGGTTCGAGATTTAGGGATGCCATTTAGAGAAGCCCATCACATTACTGGTGCTTTGGTCGCAAAAGCAGAGGAGAAAGGATGTGATCTCCCCGATTTAAGTCTAGCAGATATGCAAATTGTAAATGAAAGAATTAATGCTGATGTATTTAATTTTCTAGGCGTTCAAAACTCTGTGGCAAGCCGCCAAAGTTATGGTGGGACAGCACCTAAACAAGTGCGAAAACAAATAGCTCGATGGAGGAAGATTTTATCATGATCTATAAGTTACTTTTTGCATTGTTTTTAATTTCAAGTTTAAATGCTTGTGGAATAAAAGGTGACCCTTTGCCTATTGATGAGGAGATATCATGTCTTTCTTGCGAGTAATTTATTTAGGTTTTGCAATATTGGGTGGTATTAAACCCATGATGCATTTTTTAGCATGGTTTAATGAATTTGGTTATTCATGGGCAGGCATTGTTTCTGCTTGGACTATAAACGAAGCATCACGTGGTTTAATGTGGGATTTAACAATTTCAGCATGTGTATTAATTATTTGGATAGCTTCAGAGGTAGTGCCTCGTAAAGATTGGTGGGTTCTACTAGTGTGCATTGTTGCAACCTTTGGAATTGGTGTTTCGTGTGGTTTACCACTATATTTATTCTTGCGTTCGCGCTCTATTAAGTAGGTAACTATGGATCATTTTATATACCGTAATGGCGTTTTGCATGCAGAAGATGTTGCTATAACAGAAATCGCAGCTTCAGTTGGTACACCTTTTTATGTTTATTCGCAGGCGACATTAACGCGGCACTTTAGGGTATTTGATGAAGCTTTAAGCGGATTGAAACATCTTATTTGTTATGCAATGAAAGCAAACTCAAATATTGCTATACTAAAGATCTTAGGAGATTTGGGTGCTGGAATGGACGTTGTTTCGGGCGGTGAGTATTTACGAGCTAAAGCAGCAGGCGTTCCTGGAGATAGAATTGTGTTTTCGGGAGTTGGAAAAACTCGTGAAGAAATGGCATTAGCAATTAAAAATGGAATTCGCCAATTTAATGTCGAAAGCGAAACAGAATTAAAAGTGTTAAATGAAGTGGCTCTGTCACTATGTGCAATAGCTCCAATAACATTGCGTGTGAACCCAGATGTTGATGCAAAAACACACGCTAAAATAGCTACAGGTAAATCTGAAAATAAGTTTGGTATTCCCATTGCAAAGTCACAAGAGGTCTATGCTTTAGCCGCATCAATGGAAGGCATCGAAGTTGTTGGTATTGATGTTCATATAGGCTCACAATTAACAGACTTGGAACCATTTAGGTTAGCGTATGAGAAAGTTGCTGAATTGACAAAAACGCTAAGGCAAGATGGTCATAATATTAGGCGTTTAGATTTAGGTGGTGGATTGGGTATACCTTATGAAAATTCAAACCAATCACCACCAACACCTGAAGATTATGCAAAAGTTATTCATGAAACTGTTGGTAATCTTGATTGTGAAATTGAAATAGAACCAGGCAGGTTATTAGCAGGAAATGCTGGCTTAATGATTTCGTCTGTTATTTATAATAAGTCTGGTGAAGGACGAGATTTTATGATTGTCGATGCTGCTATGAATGATCTTATTCGACCTGCTATGTATGAAGCATATCATGAAATTATCCCTGTGCTTGAGCCTAATGCGGGGTCTAAGAAAAGAGATTATGATGTAGTTGGTCCAGTATGTGAAACTGGTGATACATTCGCAAAAAAAAGAACTCTAACTTCAGTTGCTGATGGTGAAATGGTTGCATTTAGATCTGCAGGTGCATATGGAGCCGTTATGGCCTCTGAATACAACACGAGGCCACTAATACCGGAAGTGTTGGTTCATGAAGACCAATTTTCTATAATTAGAAAACGCCCTAGCGTTGAATCCATAATTAAGAGAGATCTTATACCTGATTGGCTTTAAATTTTTTTATTGAAATTTATTATTCTAGATTAAATAATTTATTAATATTTGGAACAATAAATTTTGTGTAACTGTTTCTTGTGTTTGTATAAATATTTGTGACTTTTAATCTATAAATTTCCAATGGTTTTTTAGTTTGTGGTACATGTTTGGATATCATAGGAGATAAAATATAAATTCCTGTTGTACTTAGCATTATAAGCAATGTTGCAATAATAATTTTTGAACCACTATTTTTATAGGATTTTTTGTTTTTATTTGAAGGCCTACCTTTATTTTTTTTTACAGCAAGTTTTGTTATAGAATTATTTTCTTCTATTTTAAGGTTAAGCTTTTGCATGTCTTTTTTCGATATTTTAAGTCTTTTAGTAGAGCGACTTCCATTTTTATTTAAATTTTTTCTATTTTTTGCATATGTTGCTTCTTCTCGAAGTATTGATTGAATGTCAGGCGTTATCTGAGGTTGAGACTTATTAGATTTAAAGCTCTCTTGAATGGTTTTTTCATGAACGTTAGGGGCAGTATATTTCCAAATTTCTAAGCAGTTTGAGCATTCTAATATATGCCCATCGTTTAAAATTATATTTTCAGAAATATCATATTGTGCATTACAATGTGGACAATCTATCAGCATATTGCGCTCTGTTGTTTCTATAATATGTTTTGTTTAATTTAATCACATATTATAAGATAAATTAAGAAATTTTCTTTTGGTTATTATTACTATCCTAATATGCTTTACTTTATAGTCCAATATAGAATTTCAAGATAAAGGTTGTTTATAAATTTGGCAATCACATGAGGCTAATTATAGGGGGTATCTAGTTGGTTGTTATACAATTTTTGTTGTCTTTGGTATTTATATTTTCAATGTACTTATCAATGACGCTTTTTGCATTATTGGGAGCCATACCGTCACTTTTGTCGCGTAAGGCAACTTATTGGGTTGTAAGAAACTTTGCTGGATCTGTCATATTTTTAGCAAGGATTATTTGTGGTCTTAAGGTTGAATTAAGGGGCGAAGTTCCAACTGGAAATGTCGTGATCGCATCAAAACATCAGAGTTTTTTTGATGTAATATTGCATGCCTACTATTTAGAAAACGTGAATTTTGTAATGAAACAAGAACTAACCTATTTTCCAATTGTTGGGTTTTATGGGAAAAGACTTGGAGTAGCTCCTGTAAAAAGAGGTGGTAAAGGAAAGGCAGTTTCTCAAATGATGTCTGGGTTAGAAAAAAGTGGTCAAGATACGCAACTTGTAATTTATCCTCAAGGAACTCGTGTCGCTCCTGGAAAAGTTATGCCTTACAAAGTAGGCGCTGCAGTGGTGTGTCAACGTATGAACCGAAGGTGTATTTTGGCTGCAACTAATGTAGGAATGTATTGGCCAAAACACAGCTTACTTCGCAAGCGAGGTACTGTAGTATTAGAATATTTAGGCGAAGTACCAAGCGACCTACAAACAAAGAGCTTTGTAAAATACATTGAAGAACATATTGAAAAAGCTTCAAATGCCTTAATGGAGGAAGCTATATTGAAATAAGGATGAACCATTAATGAAATTTATTAAATCAATAAGTGAACTTGAGAAGATTTATGGTTCTCCAAGTGTTGCTTCATTAAGAAAAGTTTCTGATCATATAACTCCAACTTATCGTAAATGGATTCAAGCATCCTCATTGTGCACCTTGGCAACAGTTGGACCTAATGGTGTTGATGCTAGTCCAAGGGGAGATAATTCTAATGTTGTTCGAGAGCTTAATGAAAAAAATCTATTAATACCTGATTGGAGAGGAAACAACCGTATAGATAGTTTAAGAAATATTGTGTGTGATCCAAGGGCTTCTTTAATGTTGATTGTTGGGGGTGCAAATATTGTAATCCGTATTAATGGAACAGCCAAAATTACATTAGATAAGAAGTTGATTGATACATTTGAAAAAAATAAAAATAAACCACGTTCAATCATTTTATTCGAAATTCAAGAAATTTATTTTCAATGTGCTAAAGCTTTCAGTCGATCTGAAATATGGAAAAATGATAGTTGGCCGGAACTTGAAAATTTACCTACTGCAGGGCAAATTTTAGAAGAGATGACTAATGCCGAAGTGGACGGTAGTAAATATGATCATTCTTGGCCAAAAAGTTCGGAAGAAACGCTTTGGTAGAATGTAAAAAAATATTATTTATTTAAAATCAGAGTGACTTTGATCCCAATTCCAAGAATTTCTTACGCCGTTCTTTTAACAATGAGTCTGGTTTCTTTGATTGGAGCTCTTTTAAGGCATCAGATATACCTTTTTTTACCACTTTGTATGTTTCTTTGTGATCTCTTTGTGCACCACCAAGAGGTTCTTTCATCACCTTATCAGCAACACCTAATTTTTTTAAATCCTGAGCTGTAAGGCGAAGTGCTTCGGCTGCTTCACGCATTTTTTCAGAGTCTTTCCATAAAATTGAAGCACATCCTTCTGGAGAAATAACAGAGTATACGGAATGTTCTAACATTAATAATTTATCAGCAGTTGCAAAAGCTACTGCACCGCCTGAGCCACCTTCACCAGTTATGATGGATATTAATGGTACGCGAACTTGTAGACATTTTTCAGTAGATCTTGCTATAGCTTCAGATTGGCCTCGTTCTTCGGCACCTTTTCCTGGGTATGCACCTGGTGTGTCGACTAAAGTGATTATTGGTAACCCAAATTTATCAGCCATTTCCATCAATCTGATTGCTTTTCTATAACCTTCAGGTCGAGCCATTCCAAAATTTCGTTTGATCCGAGATGTAGTATCATAACCTTTTTCATGCCCAATAACTACAACTGGCTGATCTTCAAAGCGTGCTAAACCACCCATTACTGCGGCATCATCAGCAAAGTTTCTATCGCCTTGAAGGGGCGTATATTCTGTAAAAATTTCTTGAATGTAATCCTTACAATGTGGGCGATCTTGATGGCGAGCTACTTGACACTTTCGCCATGGATTAAGATTTTTATACAATTCTTGGAGCATACTTTGTGCTTTTTTATCAAGTGCACTTGCTTCAGCATCCACGTTTACGTCGTCTTCAGATTTTTCGGCCATCAAGCGTAATTCAGCAGCCTTGCTTTCTATCTCTGCAAGGGGCTTCTCAAATTCAAGGTAGTTTTGCATAAAAAGTTTCTTTGTTTGTTTGTCTTATATTACATATGGCAAAGTGTCTGGATAATTGCAACGCCCAAGACATTACTGCAAATCACTGAACGCATGTTCAAGGCGTTCCATTGCTTTGGTTAGTACTTCACGTTGCGTTGCAAAATTAAATCGTAAAAAAGTTTCCCCACCAGTGCCAAATGTATCTCCATGGCTTGAAGCTATTTGAGCTTGTTTTTGAACGCGATCAATATAATCAACTTTACACATCCCAGTGCCTGAAAAATCTATCCAAGATAAATATGTTGCTTCTAGCTCCATAGATTTAACACCAGGAATTCTTGCAATTGTAGCATCAAGTATTTTCCTGTTTCCGTCTAAATATTCACATAATTTATCTACCCATTCGTCGCCATATTTATAGGCAGCTTCCGCCATATATAAACCAAATGAATTAGGTGAAGTGCCTGTTGCCTTCATTGTTTTTGCGAATTTTGCGCGTAGTTTATTATCAACTATTATTACATTTCCCGTATGGCATCCTGCAATGTTGAAAGTTTTAGTAGCTGCAGTCATCATAACCAATCGTTCTGATATTTCAGGAGCTGCAATTTGCATTACTGTATGTTTAGAGCCAAAAGTTATATCATGATGTATTTCATCAGATATTAAAATTAAATTATGTTTTTCTGCAAATGCGGCTACTTGTTTGAGTTCATCAATAGACCATATGCGCCCACCTGGATTATGGGGTGAACACAGTATAACCATTTTTGCACTACCATCCATCTGAGCGTCATACTTATCAAAATTCATTTCATAACGCCCATCATTTATTTCAAGTTCGCACTCGATCAATTTGCGATTGGCTGCATTTATTACTTTGGAAAAAGCATGATAAACTGGTGTAAATAAAACTATACCGTCACCAGCTTCTGTAAAGGATTGAATACATAAAGCTGTACCATTTACGAGCCCGTGAGTGGAAAAAATGTGATCTGGGTTTACATCCCAATTATGGCGTCTTTTCATCCAACCAATAATGGATTCGCGATAGCTTTTATCATCCCCATAATAACCATAAACACCCTGTTTAGACATTAATGATAATGCATTGCTAACTTCAATGGGTGGTTCAAAATCCATATCCGCGACCCACATTGGTGTACCCGTTTTGGGAGCAACTCCGTAAATTTCTTCCATCATATCCCATTTACTTGAATGTGTATTGATACGATTTATTTTTTTATCAAAATTCATATTGTTAATATCCTTGGGGCTAAACAATTCAAAGTTTTCTGAGCGTAAACTACTAAGTTCCACAAAAAGTTTTATAGTTGGAGTTTATCATAATTGGTGGATTTGAATATATTTCTTTACCTGGTCGTTGAGTGTAGGGGTTCGTAACTATGTTTAGTAGTTCTTCAAATTGTGAATAATCATCCTCTAATTCTGCTGCGCTTAAAGCTGCTTCTACTAAATGATTTCTTGGAATGAATATAGGATTTTCTTTACGGATATTTTTTGCCAACCCCACCTCCAACAAGCTACGTTTCTTAAATTTATTTATCCAAGTATCTAAAAGTTTTGTATCTAAATAAAGATTGCGTAAACTATCGAGATTGCCTTCTGAGACATCAGCTAGTGCACGAAATGATTGAGTGAAATCGACTTGGTTATCCGCCATAGTTTCAAAAAAACTATCAAATAATTCTGCATCATCTTCTTGTTTTGTTTTAAAACCAAATTTTCTGCGCATTTCCTTCAGCCAGAACTTTTCATATATATCCGAAAAACTTTCTATGATTTTTGTTGCATCCTGAATGGCTTTATTTGCATCATTGTTTATCAATGGAAGTAATGTTTCTGCAAGCCTTGCCATATTCCATCGAGCAATAAGTGGCTGGTTGGAGAATGCATATCTACCATTTTTATCAATTGATGAAAAAACAGTTTTTGGATCATAAAAATCCATAAATGCACACGGCCCATAATCTATAGTTTCACCTGATAATGTAGTGTTATCTGTGTTCATGACACCATGGATGAAACCCAAGCCCATCCATTTTGATATTAAATAAGCTTGTTTATTAGCAACATTTTGCAATAAATTTAAATATGGATTTTCGTGATTTTTGGCATCTGGATAATGCCGTTCTATGGTATAATCAGCAAGCTTTTTAAGCCTATTGTTATCCTGTCTTGAGGCAAAAAATTGGAATGTCCCTATTCTAATATGACTACTTGCAGTTCGGGTTAAAACTGCGCCTTTCTTGAGGGTTTCTCTTTGAATACTTTCACCGGTAGATGTTGCGGCTAATGCTCTAGTAGTTGGTACCCCAAGCGCGTACATTGCTTCAGAAACTAAATATTCTCTCAAGACTGGCCCTAATCCTGCTTTGCCGTCACCATTCCTAGAAAAAGGTGTTCGTCCTGCGCCTTTTAATTGGATATCGATCCTTTTTCCTTTTCTAGATATTATTTCACCAAGAAGAAGGGCTCTACCATCGCCAAGTTGTGGATTAAAATGTCCAAATTGATGCCCAGCATAAATTTGTGCAAGGGTGTTTGCACCTTCAGGTTTTTCACCCCCTGAAAAAATACTAGATAGGTTCATATTTTTTGTATTGATTCCTAATTGAGTTGCTAGATCTTTATTGAATTTAATTAATTTTGGATCAGCAGGAATATCTGCATCACATTCTGCATAAAAATCATTTAGCTTGCTAAAATATGTATTATCAAATTGCATAAGAAAATCTTAAATTAATATAGAGTTTAATTAATTCTAAGATGCCTAGGTGATTACTTAAAGTAAATAAATTTTAATAATTTAAAATTTGGATAGTATGCATAGAAAGCATATGCTTATTACTTGAATATAAACAAACTTTAACATAAATCCGTATTATGTCCTTATTACCCATTCTTTTACATCCTGATCCTAGACTTAAAAAGCAATGCGTTCCTGTGCCTTCTGTAGATGCAGATACTAGAAGATTAGCTGAATCTATGATTGAGACAATGTATGACGCACCAGGAGTTGGATTGGCTGCGCCACAAGTTGCTTCAGATGCTCGAATATTTGTTATGGACTGTACTGATAGTGAAACTGATAATAATCCATTAGTTTTAATAAATCCGGAAATTACCTGGGTTTCAGAAGAGCTCAATACATATTCGGAGGGCTGCTTATCGTTGCCAGATCTGTTTGAAGATGTTGAAAGACCCAAACAAGTCAGGATGTCATTTTTAGATATTGATGGTAAACATCATGAAGAGCTTTTTGATGATCTTTGGGCAACATGTGCGCAACATGAATTAGACCATTTAAATGGAGTTTTATTTATTGATCATTTAAGTAGGATGAAGAGATCAATGATGACGAAGAAAATGGTTAAATTTAAAAAAGAATTGGCACTTACTTGATGGCCGTGAAAAAGTTTATTCGGTACCCCGATAAACGTTTATCAGTAAAATGTGACCTTGTGAGTTCTATTACTGCTAAAGAACACGAAATATGGAAAGATATGTTTGATAGCATGTATAATATGCCTGGTATCGGTCTTGCTGCATGCCAAATTGGCATTATGCGTTCTTTAGCTGTGGTTGATGTTGGTGATGGTAAAGTTGAACCATTTGAAATGGCAAATCCAAAAATATTATATTCTTCTGATATATTTGTTGAAAACCAAGAAGGAAGTCCAAATCTTCCAGGTGTATGGGCAAAAATTAAGCGACCGAGAGCAGTCACAATAAGCTATATTGATAAAAATGGAAATCAAATTGAGAGAGATTTTGTGGGACTATGGGCAGTCTCGGTACAACATCAAATTGACCATTTAAATGGAAAAATGTTTTTTGATCATTTAAGTAATGTAAGGCGAAAGATGTTAATAAATAAATCGCAAAAGTTATCAAAGCAAGGATTGAAGTAATGCGAGTAATTTTTATGGGTTCTCCAGAATTCTCAGTGCCTATTTTGAATTCTATTATTGCTTCTGGTCATGATGTGATAGCTGTTTATTGTCAGCCACCTCGTCCAGCAGGACGTGGAAAAAAGGAAAAACTTACACCAGTACATAGTCGAGCACTTGAAATAGGGTTAGAGGTAAGGCACCCTGTAGACTTTAAAAGTAAGGCGGCTGTCTCTGAGTTTGTGGCTTTGAATGCAGATATAGCTATTGTTGTCGCATACGGCTTAATATTGCCACAAGAAATCCTGAGCTCAGTCGACAAGGGTTGTTTAAATATTCATGCAAGTCTTCTTCCTCGGTGGAGGGGAGCTGCACCTATACATCGTGCAATCATATCTGGGGATGACAGAACTGGTATTTGTGTTATGCAAATGGATGCTGGACTTGATACAGGCAATGTTCTTTATAAAAAAGAAACAGAAATATTGCCCACGGATACAACAGCAATTTTGCATGACCGATTAGCTAATATTGGCTCAGAATGTATTATAAAAGTTCTTGAAAACCCCAACTCTTTTGAAGCTGTGCCTCAGTCAGATATGGGTATTACATATGCGACAAAAATAGATAAAAGTGAGTCAAAAATTAGTTGGAATAAACCAGCCATTGAGATCGATCGAAAAATTAGAGGATTGTCACCATTCCCAGGTGCATGGTTTGATGATGGGGAGCAAAGAATTAAAGTATTAATGAGTGAGGTTATTGAAGGTTCAGGTTCTCCGGGAGAAATATTAGATAATGTCTCAATTGCTTGTCAAAGTGGTGCGGTTAGATTAACGCGATTACAAAGAGCTGGGAAAGGTGCAATGGATTCTCATGATTTCTTACTTGGTTATTCTTTCCCAAATAAAAAACTAATTTAGTTTTTAAATGGTTCCATACCATTTCGAGCTAATTCATCAGCGCGCTCATTTTCTAAGTGACCTGCATGACCCTTAATCCATTCCCACGATACATCGTGAATTTGGGTAGCATTTTCTAAACGCTTCCATAGTTCTTCATTTTTTACAGATTTTTTGGCAGCTGTTTTCCAGCCATTTCTTTTCCATGCAAAGATCCATTTTGTAATACCATCTTTTACATATGAACTATCTGTGACTATTGTAATTTTGCTTGGTTTTTCCAATGCTTCAAGCGCCATAATAGCAGCAGTTAATTCCATTTGATTATTAGTGGTTTCAACAGTTCCACCGGATAAGTCTCTTGTTTTTATTACCGATGAACCTTCTTTGGCAACCATCAATACTCCCCACCCTCCAGGTCCAGGGTTACCAGAGCATGCACCATCAGTATAAGCATAAAGTTCAGGCATAAGCAGTCACAATCATAAAAGGTTCAATTGCGCCTGTCATCGAAACTGTTCCATCCATATCCAAACGCTGTGTATTTATAGTAAATCCTGCTGAAATTAGAAGGGAATTTATTTCTTCTGGCTGATAATATGTATATTTGCGTCCTAAAGTATCACGCTTTTCACCTTGTCCTATTTTCAAACCAAGATGCAAATAACCTTTTTTCTTTAATGCCCTATGAATTCTGATTAAATTTGGGAGCATTTCAGACCTTGGTGCATGGAGTAACGAAAAGTTTGCCCAAACCCCATCATACAAATTGATATCTGAAAGTTCATTAAAATCAGCTTTTACTGCTTGAACATTAAAAATTTCATTGGCTAACTTTACCATCTCTTGACTGCCGTCAGATGCATGAACATTTAACCCAGCAGCTTGCATCATCGCGGAAGAGTTTCCTGGACCGCATCCAAGGTCCAATATTAATCCTCCAGCTTTAATTGATTTTATAAATGACAGAAGGTCACTATCTGGATTAATATTACATACTTTATCAAGATACGACTGTGCAGACATTTCATAATACTTGATAGTTTCTTTATCCAAAGGATACTCCAGTAATCATTATTATCTTATATAAAATTATAAAGAATTAGAATTCCAAATACCAGAATAGAAAGAGGAATTCTTAATCTAAGCCACCACTCAGGTGCCATTTTGGATTTTGAAAAATATATATCAATAGGTATTAATAAAATGAATCCAAAGGCGATTAATGGTATTAAATATTTAGCTAAATATAGGTGTAAACTTAAAATATAAAATGTTGGTAATATTGATAGCGTATAGGGCAAAAAACTTTGTTTTTTTGTGTTTGCTGCAAACCCCCAATATGTTCCTGACATAAAGCATAGAATAATTGTTGAATATATAGCTTGGAGTTCAGAAATATTTATTTTTAGATTTGTTTCTAAGCTTAATTGAAGGTCTAAACTAATTGCTGAAAAAAGTGCGATAAGAAATGGTAATAACCCAAGTAATCCTAGTATCTTGGCAGGCTTTGGTATTCTTGTCATCATAATGCTTCGCGTAATACTCTAGGTACCTTAAACTCAACATTTTCTACAGCCGTTTCGACAATTTTTTGAGTCACGTTAAAACGATCTGATATAGTTAATATGACTTCATTTATGAGTATCTCTGGCGCTGATGCTCCAGCGGTTATACCGATAGATTTGACACCCTCTAATGCTCGCCAATCAATATCAGATGCTCGCTGAACCATTTGAGAGTATTTACATCCTGATGATTTTCCAACTTCAACCAATCGTTTTGAATTTGATGAATTTGGAGCTCCAATCACTAATAATGCATCAACTTTTGGAGAGACTGCCTTGACTGCTTCTTGGCGATTTGTTGTTGCGTAACAAATGTCTTCTTTGTGGGGGCCAATAATTTTTGGAAAACGTTCTTTGAGCTTTTTAACTATTTCAATTGTATCATCAACTGAAAGAGTTGTTTGAGTAATGTAAGCAAGTTTTTCATCATTACGAGGTATTATCCTAGAAACATCTTCTGGTGTTTCAACTAAAAGCACTTCACCTTTTGGTAATTGACCCATTGTTCCGATGGTTTCAGGATGCCCTTTGTGCCCAATCATTACCATTTGAAGCCCATTTGAATGGTGTCGTTCAGCTTCAATGTGTACTTTGCTGACAAGTGGGCAAGTGGCATCAACAAAAACCATTTTACGAGCAATTGCAGCTGCTGGAACAGATTTTGGAACCCCATGGGCAGAAAAAATAACTGGCCTATCAGATGGACATTCTTCGAGTGTTTCGACAAAAATAGCACCTTTTGAACGTAATTCATCAACTACATATTTATTATGTACTATTTCATGCCTCACAAAAACAGGAGCGCCCCATTTTTCAAGAGCCATTTCAACAATTTTAATGGCACGGTCAACGCCAGCACAAAATCCTCGTGGTGCTGCAAGATATAGGTCTATATTTGGTTTTTCCATAAAGATTATTTTAAACTAATATCCATTATTAGCACAATGGATATTAATAAAATTTTTTGTTCTAATTTTGACTTATGACATCACGCAATTCTTCGAGATCAATAAAATTATCTGCTTGTCTTCGTAGTTCATCAGCGATCATCGGGGGATGTGAGCGATTAGTGGAAACAACTGAAACTCGTACACCTTGGCGCTGTAAAGATTTGACTAAAGATTGAAAGTCGCCATCTCCAGAGAATATAACAATATGGTCAATATTTGGAGCTAATTCCATAGCGTCAATTGCTAATTCAATATCCATATTACCTTTTATTCTTTTTTGTCCTGCAGAATCAGTAAATTCTTTCGCAGGCTTTGATACGATTGTGTAACCGTTATAAGTTAACCAATCTACAAGTGGTCGTAGTGGAGAACTTTCTTCGTTTTCAATTAATGCTGTGTAGTAATATGCTCGCAGAAGTTTTCCACGTCCCACAAATTCTTTTCTTAACTTTTTATAATCAATTTCAAGATTTAAAGCTTTCGCAGAAGCATGAAGATTTGACCCATCAATAAATAGCGCTGTTCGCTCATCATTATAATTCATGCTTTATCCTTTATGAGTTTATGACTAAATTTAGTTATTCAATTTATGATTCAAAATACTTAAGAAATAGGATAAACCATTAACTAGCAAGGTTATTTAATCAATATTTAATGTCAAAAAATAATACCAAAAAAATACTTATAGCAATAGGTTCTAATTTATCCAATGATTTGCAAGAATCTTATGATTTAGTTTCAGATGCTATAAAAACTTTTAATTCTGAAACTATCAAAGATATAAAAATAAGTAAATTTTACGAAACACCTGCGTTTCCTCCAGGATCAGGGCCCAATTTTATAAATTGCGTGATTTCGGGTAATACAAGCCTTTTGCCTAACGAGTTATTGAATCAGTTGCACCTTATTGAAGAAGATTTTGGACGAACTAGAATAAAAAGATGGGGCCAAAGAACACTTGATATTGATTTGATAGATTTTGATAATATCATTTTCCCCAATAATACATATGTAAATGAATGGCTAAATATGCCTCTTGATATGCAGAAGGTCAAAATTCCTGAACAATTAATTTTACCACACCCTCGTATCCAAGATAGACCCTTTGTTTTAATACCACTAATTGACGTGGCTCCTCATTGGAAGCACCCTCTTTTAAATGAAACACCTCAAGAAATGTTAAATAAATTAAACCCTGAGCTTTCAATTGGAATTAGTCAATTTGCTTAATTAGTTTCCTTTAACTGCTCTTGCCATTTTTATAAAAACACCTTAAGTAACAGCTTTCTGAAGACATCTAAAAACTTGGAGTTTCCTCATGGCACGTGTAACAGTAGAAGATTGTGTTGATAAAGTACCAAATAGGTTTGATTTGGTAATGTTGGCTGCACACCGTGCACGAGAGATTTCCTCTGGTTCAGAGATAACTGTTCCACGCGATAATGACAAAAATCCAGTTGTTGCTTTACGTGAAATTGCTGATGAAACATTAAGTGCAGCGAACCTGCATGAAGCGGCCGTTCAAAGCTACCAAACACAAATTGAAGTTGATGAGCCAGAAGAAGATGAAATGGCCTTGTTGATGGGTGGTGCAGATGATGAGCCAGATGATGGCATGAATGATGAAAATTTATTGCGTGCACTCATGGAAGCTCAGGAATCGAAATAAGTGGGCTTCGGCCTATTCCTAGGAGCCGGCTAAATGATCGATATACAGACTCTTGTTGATCATGTGCTTACATACAATCCAAAATGTAACGAAGACCTTATTCGACGTGCTTATGAATACGGTAAGGTAAAGCACGCCCAACAAAGGCGTCAATCAGGTGAGTTATATTTTACACACCCAATCGAAGTTGCAATTATTCTTGCAGGTCAAAAGCTTGATGATGACACCATTGTTACTGCATTACTCCACGATACATTAGAAGATACAGATGCAAGCTTTAAAGAATTATCAGAATTATTTGGAGTTGAAATTGCTCAATTAATAGATGGTGTTACAAAGTTAACAAATTTAGAGTTATCTTCAGTACAGGCAAAGCAAGCAGAAAATTTTCGAAAATTATTACTAGCAATGTCACAAGATTTAAGAGTTTTACTGGTTAAACTTGGCGATAGGCTACACAATATGCGAACTATTAAGCATATGCGCCCTGAAAAGCAAATTAGTAAAGCACGAGAAACCATGGACATATTTGCACCTCTTGCAGGGCGAATGGGTATGCAATGGATGCGTGAAGAACTAGAAGATTTAGCCTTTAGGGTTTTAAATCCTGAAGCTAGGAATTCCATTATACGTCGATTTATTAATTTAAGAGATCAATCTGAAGATTTGATACCTTCAATTATTAAAGATGTGCGTACCTTGCTATCATCCAATAATATTGAAGCAAGTATTACAGGGCGTGAAAAAAAACCTTATTCCATTTGGAGAAAAATGGAAGAAAAGCAACAAAGTTTCTCTAGGCTTTCTGATATTTATGGATTTAGAATTATTACAGAAAATGAAGATAATGCATATCGTGCACTAGGGGCAGTTCACCAAAGATGGACTGGTGTGCCTGGGCGATTTAAAGATTATATATCTGCGCCAAAATCGAATGGATACAGATCAATTCATACAACAGTTTCTGGGCGAGATGGTAAATTAGTTGAAATTCAGATCCGTACTCGAGAAATGAATGAAGTGGCTGAAGTTGGGGTTGCTGCTCATTGGTCTTACAGAGATGGTCGGCGAGCAAAAAACCAATTTACAGTTGATCCATTATCTTGGTTGTCAAGTTTAGCAGTTCGCATCGAAAATGAAGAAGATGACCATGAAGATTTCCTAGAACATGTAAAACTTGAAATGTTTTCTGATCAAGTTTTCTGTTTTACACCGAAGGGTGACGTAATCCAATTACCTCGAGGTGCTACGCCTATAGATTTTGCTTTTGCTATTCATACAAGAATTGGATCAACTTGTGTGGGCTCAAAAGTTGACGGTCGTAGAGTTCCATTATGGACACGTTTACGAAATGGTCAATCGGTTGAAATTCAAACAGCGACTGGGCAGAGGCCTCAAGCAACATGGATTGATATCGTAATTACTGGACGGGCCAAATCAGCTATTCGCCGTGCTTTGCGTGAAGACCATCAGGCTGGATATATCAAACTTGGTCGGGAATTAGCTAGAGTTGCGCTTGAACATGTTGGCAAAAAAGCTACAGACAAAGCCTTAATGACTGCCGCAAAAAAGCTTGGTTTGAAGGATTACAAACAGGTTTTATTAAAACTAGGAAGTGCAGAACTAATGGGAGTAGAGCTTGTGGAGGCCCTTTATCCTTCACTACTTCAAAAGTCAGAAACCAACATTAATAATTCTGCTGCGAAAGTTATAGGATTGGAAGCTGATCAATACATTGAAGGAGCATCTTGTTGCCAACCTTTACCTGGTGAAAGAATAGTTGGTATTGCGACTAGAGGTAAGGGTGTATCGGTACATTCTATTCATTGTGATACTTTAATTGAGTATGAAGACCAAACAGATCGGTGGATAGATTTAACTTGGACAAAGGGTCATAGTGAAACTGTAAACAAAGTTACAATTGAAGTTACAATGGCTAATTTTAGTGGTGTTTTAGGCCGTATATGTATCTTAATATCTGAGCAAGATAGTAATATAGTTGACATGCATTTTAGTGATAGGAAGCAAGATTTTTATCGTATTGCAATTGATATTCAAGTTAGGGATGTGGAACATCTAGAAAATATAATCACTGCTGTTGAAGCTGACTCAGATGTTGCTCAAGTTTTACAATCTAGAAGACATCAAGTTACACTGAAAAAATAAATCATATTAAGGTAAATTTTCGATCTAATGTTTAAACGCCGCACTCCACTTTCATATTTACAATGGTTTAAAGAAGGGGTTTATCCGCGTTCTGGATGGCGTAGAGTTCTTAATTATACAAGTTACCGTTTGAAGCGCCTTCCTGATACTCCTCATAGAATTTCTCTAGGATTTGCATGTGGAGCATTTGCAAGTTTTTCACCACTATTTGGACTGCATTTCTTTTTAGCAGCATTTCTTGCAATTATTTTACGTGGAAATGTATTATCTTCCTTAATGGGCACGTTTTTTGGCAATCCTGTAACATTTCCAATAATTGGTGTTGTGAGCTATCAAACGGGATTATTTATAATGGGAAAAGGCCCTGAAGAAACTGCTTGGCACACAATTAGGTTTGGCATCAGTGAAGCTTTTGGGAGCATCTGGAGTGGTATAAAATTTTTGTTTGGTTATGGACCAACAAAATGGAGTGGGTTTGTAGATTTTTTTCATAGTGTATTTATTCCATATTTTTTAGGTGGTTTATTGCCAGGATTTATAACTGCAATAATTATATATTTTGCATCAAAGCCTTTAGTGAAAGCATATCAGCAACGCCGGCGTGGTCGTCTAATGGAAAAAATAAAAGAAATTCGTGATAAAAAAGAAGCCGAAAGTTCAAATAAAGATATATCAAAGTAAATAATATTTTAAACTTATAGATAATTCAAAAAATAGAATTAGAGGACATTACAATGGTACATTCATCTTCAAATAGTTTGCGTTTAGGTGTAAATATTGATCATGTTGCTACAGTACGTAATGCACGAGGTGGTAGGTACCCCGATCCACTAAGGGCTGCATTACTGGCTGAAAATGCAGGTGCAGATGGTATTACAGCGCATTTGCGTGAAGACAGGCGTCACATAACCGATAAAGATATAGAATCTTTAATAAATGGATTAAGAGTTCCATTAAACTTTGAAATGGCAGCAACAAAGGAAATGCAAGATATTGCTCTTCGTCATGTACCTCATGCGGTGTGTATTGTGCCAGAAAAAAGAGAAGAACGTACTACTGAAGGTGGATTGGAAGTTGCCCGTGAAGAAAATAAAATTGGAGATTTTATTGCTCCATTACGCGAAGCTGGATGCAGAGTGTCAATATTCATAGCTGCTGATGAAAGACAAATTGAAAGTGCTGCTAGGATTGGTGCGCCTGTAATAGAATTGCACACTGGGGCGTATTGTGATGCACATGCAGAGGGAAGAGTTGTAGATTGTGAAGCTGAATTAGAACGGTTGAGTGAAATGTCCAAATATGCAAACGAATTAGGCTTAGAAGTGCATGCTGGACATGGATTAACATTTGACTGCGTTAAACCTATTGCAGCTTTTCCTCAATTAATGGAATTAAATATTGGCCATTTTTTGATTGGTGAAAGTATTTATATCGGTCTTGAAGCAGCAATAAAGAAAATGCGAAAATTAATGAATGATGCGAGATCATAGTAATTTATTATTGATTTGTTATTAACATTAGGTGGATTGAATTTATGATCTTGGGAATTGGAACTGATTTGGCAAATATAGATCGTATTCAAAAAACAATTGACCGATTTGGCCAAAGATTTAAAGATCGTGTTTTTACACCTATCGAGCAAAATAAAGCCGAAAAAAGAAAAGATATAGCTGGTACATATGCTAAGCGCTGGGCTGCTAAAGAGGCATGTTCTAAAGCTTTGGGAACTGGATTAGCTATGGGGATTTCTTGGAAGGATATGTCTGTATCAAACTTAGAAACGGGTCAACCAATAATGAAATTAACTGGTTGGGCAGCAAAAAAAATGTCTGACATGACACCAGAAGGTTATGAAGCTATAGTCCATGTAACTTTAACGGACGATCATCCTTGGGCGCAGGCATTTGTTGTTATTGAAGCATTGCCTATTTCATAATGACAGGTTGACTATAAGAAAGCATTAGCCCAAGTAATATTAAAATAAATTCAAGAGTTTAAAATGGCAGTCAAACAAAAAAAAGAAGATGGAATTGGTGAATTAATTAAAACAGTTGTCTATGCATTGTTAATTGCAGGAGTTGTACGCACCATATTTTTTCAACCATTTTGGATTCCATCAGGGTCTATGAAGAACACTTTGTTAATAGGTGATTTTATGTTTGTGAATAAAATGGCTTACGGTTACTCGCGTCACTCGTGTCCATTTTCTATGTGTCCATTTTCTGGACGTATATTTGGCAATGAGCCTGAACGAGGAGATATTGTTGTTTTTAAACACCCTTCAACACAAGTTGATTTCATAAAACGCTTAATTGGTCTTCCAGGTGATCGAGTGCAAATGAAAAATGGAGTTTTATATTTAAATGATAAACTGGTCCCTCAGGTACAAACAAAATCCTTTATAGAAGTAAAAAGCCAACAAGGACCTATGAAGAATATTCCACGTTGTGCAAATGATCCTGTTGGGCTTGGAGCAGATTGTAAGAAAGATTTGGCAATAGAGACGCTACCAAACGGTGTTGAACATAATGTATTGAATATTGCCGAAACATTTGCAGATAATACACCAGTATTTACTGTTCCTAAGGGGCAATATTTCTTTATGGGAGACAATAGAGATAATTCTGGAGATAGCCGAATACCAGCAAATATTGGAGGTGTGGGTTTCGTACCTTTTGAGCAGTTAATAGGGCGTGCAGATCGTGTGATTTTCTCATCTGCTGGGTCAAGAATTTTGTATTTTTGGACATGGCGAAAAGATCGATTTTTTAAGGCATTAAATTGAAGCCCTCAGCTGAACTAACTGCGTTCTCAAAGCGATTAGGCCATAATTTTCATAAGCCTGAACTTTTAATTCAAGCGATGACTCATTCTTCCTTGTCATCAGCTACCCGTGGAGACAATCAAAGGTTTGAATTTTTAGGTGATCGGGTGCTTGGATTATCAATTAGTGATGCTTTATTTCACAAAGATTCAGATGCGGCAGAAGGTTTATTGGCACCTAGGTTTAATGCACTTGTTCGTAAAGAGACATGTGCTGAGATTGCTGTCGGGATAAGACTTGGTGAAGCCTTGAAAATGGGTAGGTCTGAGATGTTATCAGGAGGAAGACGAAAAATAGCAGTTTTGGGTGATGCGATGGAAGCTGTAATTGGAGCAGTATATCTTGATGCTGGCTTTGAAATAGCGAGAGATGTTGTATTAAGATTATGGGAAAATCACATAAATAATGCTGCTGATGATGCTCGGGACTCAAAAACAATATTACAAGAATGGGCTCAAGCTAAAAAACTGCCTACACCAAAGTATACTGAAGTTGGTAGATCTGGCCCTGATCATGCGCCCATATTTACAATTGAAGTAAGTCTAGAAACAGGCCAAAGCGCTAAAGCAAAGGCGCAATCAAAACGAGCAGCAAGTCAAGAAGCTGCTGCAGACCTTTTGAGTCAGTTAGAGAGATAGATATGAAAAATACAAAATGTGGATTTGTAGCGTTAATTGGTGAGCCGAATGCCGGTAAATCCACTTTAATGAATCGTATTGTTGGCGCTAAGGTGTCAATTGTTACACATAAAGTTCAAACTACTCGGGCCCGTATCAGGGGAATTGCAATGCAAGAAAATTCCCAGTTGGTTTTTGTGGATACGCCTGGGTTATTCAAAACAAGGCGAAAACTAGACAAGGCAATGGTTGCTGCTGCTTGGAGTGGCGCAGCAGATGCAGACATTGTTGTGTTAATTGTAGAAGCTCACCGAGGTATAACTTCTGGCGTAGAAATGATACTGGAAGGCCTAGAAAAACGTGATGTAAAAGATCAAAGATTAATACTAGCAATTAACAAAATTGATAAGATTAAATCTGATGCACTTTTGAGCTTAACACAGAGTTTAAACCAAAGATTAAATTTTGAAGAAACATTTATGATTTCTGCAGAAAAAGGATATGGCGTAAAAGTTCTTCAAGACTGGCTTTCTGAAAATTTACCAGTTGGACCGTATTTATACCCTGAAGACCAAATTGCAGATGTTCCAATGCGAATGATTGCAGCTGAAATGACTCGTGAAAAACTAATGTTAAGACTTCATCAAGAATTACCTTATACCCTAACTGTTGAAACGGAAAAATGGGATGAAAAAAAAGATGGCTCTGTTCGTATTGAGCAAGTAATTTATGTTGCACGTGAAGGACATAAAGGCATAGCTTTAGGGCCTAAAGGTGAGACAATAAAAAGTGTTTCGATGGCGTCTAGGAATGAATTAAAAGAAATGATGGGCCGCGAAGTTCACTTGTTCTTGCAGGTTCGGGTAAGGCCTAATTGGGAAAATGAAGCTGAGCGGTATACTGAAATGGGTCTAAATTTTAAAGATACAAAATGAATGCGCGCATAACTACAGAATTTTGGATATCGGCATACAGAAAGCGATTACAGCTTCTAGAAATACCTGCTTTTGTTGTAAAAAAGGGAGACGATACTGCCGGGTCGATTCTGATAAAACTAAACAGATTAGATGGAAATGCAGAACTTTTTCATAGAACCTTAAATGAGAATTTTGATAGAGAATGGTCTCTTTTTTCAGCAGCGTCTGAAACAGAAATTGATAACACCATAACACAACAGTTAAAGTTTGATGCTGATCTATGGGTGCTTGAAGTAGAAGATAAAAATGGAAGACATCTACTGGACGATAAGAGCTTAAATGCCTAATATAAATAATGGAATGGACTAGCGAAGGAGTGATTGTATCCGTACGTAAGTACGGTGAAAGCTCAGTTATCATTGATACATTGACCCCATCACATGGGCGTCATTCGGGTGTTGTTCGAGGTGGTGCTTCTAGGAAAATGGCAGCAACATTACAGCCTGGTTCACAAGTTAAATTAGAATGGCGCGCACGATTGGAAGAGCATTTAGGAAATTACCGTGTTGAACAACTGGAAAGTCGTTCTGATATGTTTGATGACAGGTTAAGATTGGCAGCATTGAGCTCAATTTGTTCAATTATTACTTTTTCTTTTCCAGAGAGAATGCCTTTAATTGATCTCTATAAAAGTACTTTAAACTTAATGGATACCTTAAACTCTGGAGGTGATTGGGAGCCACTTTATGCACTCTGGGAATTGCAAGTCCTTGAAGAAATGGGATTTGGGCTAGATTTGACATCATGTGCAGTAACGGATGTAACACAAGATTTGATTTATGTTTCACCAAAATCAGGTCGTGCAGTGAGTAGAAAAGCTGCTGGAGAATGGAAAGATAGGCTTTTGCCACTACCAAGCTTTCTACGAAATAAATTTGAAGCTGCAAGTCGTGAAGATTTGCTAGATAGTTTAAAAACCACAGGTCATTTTCTCACAACTTGGTTGGCAGAGTCTTTGGGAGAACGACAATTGCCAGAAGCTAGAAGCCGTTTGATTGTTCGTTTAGAAAATAAAAAATATAACTAATATCTAATTATTTTTAATTGCTTGAGCCAAAACTGATGGTCCAACAAAATTTTCATATTGAGCAAAATTATTTATGAACATTGAAACAAGTTTTGATGCAGCTGTATCATAAGCAGATTTGTCTTCCCATGTATCTCGGGGATTTAGCAATGATGTATCAACCCCATCTAAATAAGTTGGTACTTCAAAGCCAAAATTATCATCTTTTCGGTATAAGCTGTTGTTAAGAGAACCATTTAAGGCTGCAGTTAGTAATGCCCGGGTAGCTTTAATTGGCATTCTAGAGCCTTTACCGTATGCTCCACCAGTCCAGCCCGTATTAACCAGCCAACATTTTGACTGATTCTTTGCAATTTTATCACGCAGTAAAGCTCCATAAACTTCTGGCCTACGCGGCATAAATGGTGCTCCGAAACATGTAGAAAAAGTTGGCTGAGGTTCAGTAACTCCTCGTTCTGTACCTGCTACCTTTGATGTGAATCCTGAAAGGAAATGATACATAGCTTGTTCTGGTGACAATCTTGCGATTGGTGGCAAAACACCGAATGCATCACAGGTCAACATTATGATATTATTTGGCTGACCTCCAATCGCAGTTTCTGAAGCATTAGATATATATTCTAGAGGGTAAGCACATCGCATATTAGCAGTTAGGCTGTCATCATTAAAATCTAATTCTTTTGTATAGTCATCATAAATCATGTTTTCTACAACTGTTCCAAATTTTTCAGTTGTTGCATGAATTTCTGGTTCTGCTTCTGAAGATAAATTGATGGTTTTAGCATAACACCCACCTTCAAAATTAAATGTCGTATTATCAGACCAGCCATGTTCATCATCACCTATCAGAACACGATTTGGATCTGCAGAAAGAGTTGTTTTACCAGTTCCTGATAAGCCAAAGAAAACTGCGGTATCAGTTGTATCTCCTATTGCATGGTTCGCAGAACAATGCATTGGCATAATATTTTTTTCAGGCAAAAGATAATTTAAAATTGAAAAGATAGATTTTTTATTTTCGCCAGCATATTCTGTGCCTGCAATTAAAATAGTTTTTTGTTCAAATGAAATTGCAATAACGACATCTGATCTACACCCATGTTTTGATGGATTTGAATTAAAAGATGGGCAATTAATTACTGTGAATTCTGGTATGAAACTGTCTAACTCTTTAGTTTCTGGTCTACGTAACATTGTACGAATGAAAAGACTGTGCCAGGCAAGTTCAGTGATCATTCGAACATTTAACTTATGTGCAGGATCGGAACCACCATAAAGATCTTGAACAAAGTATTCTTTCTGAACCATATGATCTAACATGTCAGATTTTAATTGGTTAAATGCTGATGTCTCCATTGGTGAATTATTTTCCCACCAAATTGTGTCTTGAACACTTTTTTCATTTACTACAAATTTGTCTTTTGGTGATCGGCCAGTGTACTTTCCAGTGGAAACTAAAAAAGATCCACCATTCCCAAGCACGCCTTCATCACGTTTTATCGCTTCTGTTATAAGGTCATGATCTCTGAGATTGTAAAAAACTTTCGCTGTGTTGAAAATTCCATTATCTTCTAAAGTTTGATTTGGATTAACGCGTCCGACAATCATTAGATTTGCTCCTTGGTCAACAAGTTTCTAGCAGATATGTTTTTGCTATATCGGACGATTTAAAGAGTGTCGACAGCCTTATCCTATTGTTAGCGCTAACAAATTTTTTTTTATGTAAAAATTTAATAGTAATAAAATTTATTGAACAATAATGACATATAAATATAAAAATTTCGATATTTTGACTGAATATAAATTATCTGTAGAGTACTATTATTATAATTTTTGAATCTAAGTTTGTATAATTCTCGAATCAAGAAACCGGCAATAACTTTATGATTAAACTAAAAATTGGCATACAACATGGTTCTTGTGTCGACTTTAATGGAAAAGGTTTGCTAATATTAGGTGCTCCAAGAAGTGGAAAGTCATCTTTAGCGATTGCATGCATGTCAATTGGCGCAACTTTAGTAGGAGATGATTATATAAACCTCAATGTATGTGATAATAGAATCATCGCAACAAGTCCGCCCAACATTATGGGTAAAATTGAAATTTCTAAAGTGGGCATATTAAACTGTGATTATACAAAAAATACAAATATAGATTTGGTTATAAACTTGTCTGAAGTTGAAAAAATAAGATTTCCAAAACGACGTTTTATAAATTTAGATAGTTGTAATGTTCCATTAATCTATGGAGGTAATATCCCAAATTTGCACAGTGTTGCTATGCAATTTTTCAAAAAGGGATTTGCTGCTGAGTAATAAAATTTATTTTTGATTTATTATTTAGATTTTTTAAAAAAGTTATTAAATAAATATTAGAATCGGTTTATTAAGGTTTTGAATTTAGTGTGGCTGGTTGCCATGACTTAATAAATACATATAGTTTAATTTTAATAAATGTGGCTAATTAAGCCGAATTATAATGAGTAAAAAACGTAACGAAATTATACGTTGCTTAGGAGAATTATCCGAGTGATTGGGATTGTAATTGTTGGACATGGTAGGCTAGCAGAAGAATATTTAGCTGCAATAGTTCATGTTATGGGTCCACAACAAGGCATTAAAGCAGTATCCATTGCTGCTGAATGTGATCGCTCAAAAAAACAGTCTGAAATATGTGATGTTGCAAATTTAGTAGATAATGGGACAGGTGTTATTGTCGTTACAGATATGTTTGGTGGCTCGCCATCTAATTTATCTATGAAGGCTTGTGATTGTGATAACCGTAGAATTCTTTACGGGGCAAATCTTCCAATGCTACTTAAACTTGCTAAATCCCGCTCTATGAGTGTTGATCAAGCATTAAATGTTTCCATGGAAGCTGGAAAAAAATATATTAACTGCTGTAACGGTTCAGCGGGTATTTAGAAATTTTTTATGAAAAGTAAAATTAAAATTATTAATGAAAAAGGCTTACATGCGCGAGCTTCAGCAAAGTTTGTTGAAGTTGTAGAAAGCCATGATGCTTCAGTTATTGTATCCAAAGATGGATTAGATGTAACTGGAAGTTCTATAATGGGTTTAATGATGCTAGCCGCATCTAAGGGTTCTTATATTGAAATTAACACTTCAGGACCCGAGGCAAAAAATCTTTCGTATGCTTTGACAAATTTGATCAATAGCTTCTTTGGAGAAGGTAGTTAGTTTGGCTATTTATATTAAGGCTCAAAGGCTCTAAATCTAGAGCCTTTAAGTTTTTTTATTATAATGCGTCTGAAAGCTCAGGAACTGCATCAAATAAATCAGCTACTAACCCATAATCGGCAACTTGAAAAATAGGTGCCTCTTCATCTTTGTTAATAGCTACAATTATTTTGGAGTCTTTCATGCCAGCCAAGTGTTGGATTGCTCCAGAAATTCCACAAGCAATATAAAGGCTTGGAGCGACCACTTTTCCAGTTTGTCCAACTTGCCAGTCATTGGGGGCATATCCAGAGTCAACAGCAGCTCTAGAGGCTCCTACAGCTGCATTAAGTTTATCTGCAAGTGTTTCAATGATTGCAAAACTTTCTTCTGACCCAACTCCACGTCCACCTGAAACGACTATTTCTGCTGATGTTAATTCTGGTCTATCTGATGTTTGGACTTTATCTTCTACCCATTCAGATAGATTTGAGTTTCCTGATGCAGATATGGATTCAATTGATGCATTTCCAGTTTCAAGTGCTGCATCAAAACCAGCGGTTCTAATTGAAACAACCTTTTTTGCGTCACTCGATTTAACTGTTTGAATTGCATTTCCGGCATAAATTGGACGCTCAAATGTCTCTGCATCAATAATACCAGTTACATCAGTAATGACCATTGAGTCTAATAATGCTGCAACCCTTGGCAAAATATTTTTTGCATTTGATGTAGCAGGTGCCGCTATATGCTCATAGTCAGCTGCTAATGAAACTATCAAGTCTGCAGTTGGTTCAGCTAAACCATTTTGCAAAAATGGGCTGTCAGCGCAAAGGATATTTTTAATTCCTTCTAACTTTGATGCCGCTGCTGCCGCTTTAGAGCAATCAGCTGAAGCACACAATAGAGTAACATCACCCAATTTTTGTACCGCAGTCAAAGCTTTTCCAGTTTGGTCTATAGATATTTCACCACCTACAATTTCTGCTAGTAAAAGTACGGCCATTATATAACTCCTGCTTCGTCTTTAAGTTTCGTAAGTAATTCAGTAACGTTAGCAACTTTTACACCTGCAGCTCTTTCTGCTGGCTCAGAGGTTGATATAACTGTTAATCTAGGTGTTATATCGACGCCAAGGTCTGTTGGAGATTTTTCATCCATTGGTTTTTTCTTTGCCTTCATTATGTTTGGTAAAGATGCATACCTAGGTTCATTTAATCGTAAATCTACCGTAATTACTGTTGGCATTTTTATTTTTATTGTTTGCAACCCACCGTCAACTTCACGAGTTACAATGGCATCATCACCATCTATGTCTAGTTCTGATGCATATGTTGCTTGCGACCAACCTAACAATGCTGAAAGCATTTGTCCGGTAGCATTTAAATCATTATCAATCGCTTGTTTGCCGCAAAGAACTAAATGTGGTTGTTCTTCATCTATGACTGCTTTTAACAGTTTTGCTACTGATAAGGGTTCGATATCATTATGAACGTCATCTGTAGCTTCAATTAGGATTGCTCGATCAGCGCCCATTGCTAAAGCAGTTCTTAATGTTTCTTGAGACTGTTTAACACCAATTGAAACAGCAATGATTTCGTCAACTTTGCCTGCTTCTTTTAAACGAATAGCTTGCTCAACAGCAATTTCATCAAACGGGTTCATAGACATTTTAACGTTTGCAAGATCAACGCCGCTTCCGTCAGCTTTAACGCGAACCTTAACGTTGTAATCAATTACACGTTTAACGGGAACTAACACTTTCATATGCATTTCTCCTAAATCATCGGGATTTATATAATTTTATTATCAATAGTCTTGTATCTACAATATAAGATGTCGAAAAGTGCAAAATAGACAGTTTAAGTCATTATTACGCCGCGTTAACTATTAACTTTTCTTGTTTGTAATTTTTAATTTAATTGCAATAGACTTAGATATTATTAACGATTAGCTCCAGGTATCCATAATATATCATTTTCACCATTGTTATTGGCAACACGTCCAACAACAAAAAACCAATCTGATAAGCGGTTGAGGTATTTTACGGCATCTTTATTGATATCTTCAAATGTAGCTAGTTCAACACATATTCTTTCTGCTCTGCGTGAAATTGTTCTACACAGATGTAAATGGGCTGCAAGTTCTGACCCACCAGGTAAAATAAAACTTTTTAGTGGAGAAAGGTTTTTGTTCATTTTGTCAATTTCAGTCTCCAAGCGTTCAACTTGTGAAGTGCTAACGCGTAAAGGTGGATATTCTGCATCAGCATCATTAGCCATATCTGGGCGGCATAAATCAGCTCCTAAATCAAATAAATCATTTTGAATCATTGCAAGACTGGTATCTATGTCTCCAGTTGAATGCAAACGTGCTAAACCAACAGTTGCATTAGTTTCATCAACAGTTCCATAGGCATTTACTCGCAGAGATTGTTTTCCAACCCGTTGCCCATTTCCTAAAGAAGTTTCACCAGCATCACCAGTTTTGGTGTATATTTTGTTTAGTGTAACCATTTTTTAACTACCTTTTAATGCTATAAATAATAAAATTAAACCAATCGCAATGGCCTGCAAAATGATACGCCACCTCATTAATTTATTAGCATATTTGCGATTGAAATTACCTCCAGTTGTAAAGCCACCAAGTCCGATCATCAGCACAATTAGTACTGCTAATATTGCGATAACAACAATTATATAAAGAAAGTCCATTTACAAATTCCCCTTTTTTTACGATCTAGCTCGAGATTATACGAAGTCTATATGTTTAAATTTTAGATTTAATCCAATCCAAAATTCGTGTTGAAAATAACCTATTACATATACCAGCTATAAAAGTAGGTACTGTAACATAGTATCTTGGTGATGGGTTCTTTGATTCAAGTGCATGAATTATTTTTTGTGTAACTGCAGCAGCTGGTAACTCACCAAAAT
>ENA-UOXV01000840-UOXV01000840.1-marine-metagenome-genome-assembly--contig:-NODE-840-length-44157-cov-6.491656_pt1 | contig 44157 bp, 38 predicted proteins | sample MGYA00238165_ERZ766961 | MGnify/ENA primary metagenome ERZ766961 (study PRJEB28924, sample SAMN03173240) | marine metagenome | biome: Marine; feature: Water; material: Subsurface seawater | place: North... | reverse complement strand
TGGATTTGATGGGGTTGATATCGCCAGTGATCTGGCCGCACGTCAGTCCCAAAGCCAATGGCTTGGGCGTGCCAATTGGGAGGAAAACCACTATCAAGCACGGCTACGCTAAATAACGGTTTCGCTTGCTCCTTTGCTGTCCTATTCTGCCAATATTAAAAAGAAAGCCCCATAAGTGACTGAAAAAACCTACACACCAACCCTGCCTGATGCCCAAATTGTCACCTTTGTGCACCATTGGACTGAGAGTTTGTTTTCCTTTCGCGTAACGCGCCCGACCAGCTTGCGTTTTCGCTCGGGTGAATTTGTGATGCTGGGTTTGATGGGGGAAACAGGCAAACCGTTGTTGCGCGCCTATTCGATTGCCTCACCCGCTTGGGCGGATGAGCTTGAGTTTTACTCTATCAAAGTACCAAACGGTCCTTTGACCTCAAAATTACAGCATATAAAAGTGGGCGACCAGATCATTTTGCGCCCCAAACCCGTGGGCACTTTGGTGCATGATGCACTTTTGCCGGGAAAACGTCTGTGGCTTTTGGCGACAGGCACAGGCTTTGCGCCATTTTCTAGCCTACTGCGCGAACCTGACACTTATGAAAAATATGACCAAGTCATCATGATGCACACGTGTCGCCAAAAGGCAGAACTGGACTATAGCCTCGCCTTGGTCAACGCACTACCCGATGACCCTTTGATCGGTGAGATGGTAGCCAATAAATTGCTATTTTATCCAACCACAACCCGTGAGGCATCGCCCTTAATGGGGCGGATCACAGATAATCTTGTCTCGGGAAAAGTACTGGACGATCTGGGTGCGGGCGCGATTGATCCTAAGTTTGACCGCGCGATGGTCTGCGGCTCACTAGCGTTTAATGTCGATGTTAAGGATTTACTTAATACCTTTGGCCTGCGCGAGGGCGCAAATTCCGACCCTTTAGAATATGTTGTCGAGAAAGCTTTTGTGGGCGACGGGGTTTAAGCCGCTCCAAAGCGGCCAATTGCGCCCAATGAGCAATAAAATTGGGGATATTTTGACCTAATACCCCCCCAAGGGCTTGAACTTGTGGCGCCGCGCGGCTAGCTTCACGGGGCAGTCACATCAAAAGGATCATTACCATAGCCCGCAGACCCCACAACGCCCCGCCGCAACGCGAAACGGGCCCCCGTGTCAACGATCGCATTCGTTCATCTGAAATTCGCTTGATTGGTGCCGAAGGTGAAAATGTTGGAGTTGTCACCCCAGAACGCGCCATGGAAATGGCCGAGCAGGCTGGACTTGATCTCGTTGAAATTTCACCAAATGCTGAACCCCCCGTGTGCAAAATCATGGATTTTGGCAAGTTCAAATATGAACAGCAAAAACGTGAAGCCGAGGCACGTAAAAAGCAGCATATAATTGAAATTAAAGAAATTAAATTTCGTCCCGGTACCGATACCCATGATTATGACGTGAAAATGCGCTCGGTTCTTAAGTTTTTGGATGAGGGCGACAAAGTCAAAGTCACCTTGCGTTTTCGCGGCCGTGAAATGGCCCACCAAGATTTGGGACTTGAGCTTTTGAACCGTGTTGCCGCCGATGTAGAAGAGGCAGGCAAGATTGAATCCATGCCCCGTCTTGAAGGGCGCCAAATGGTTATGATGATCGGCCCAAAATAGGCTCCACCAAAGGCGCATCAAAAGATGTGCCTTTGGTCGATTATAACATTTTTAAATGCAGTGGCAATCTTTCTAGAATGGCAGGCTTATCGGAAGGATTTCGTACATACAAAATTTGTGATTTTTATCCATGCGTTCCAAAGTAGCACGCAGAAGAGCGTGCACCCGCCACCCATCTGGCCAACACTGCCCTCCATAAAAACCACACCCAGTACGATGCATTGAATATCGCATCACTGCACCAAATTTTTAAAAGTTTTGACTTGGCGATGACGCTTGATGTTGATGAATGCGCCCCTGCACTGATCGTGGCTTATCGCCCCAAACCGATGCCCTGCCGATCACTTGGCAGTTTTTAGCACTCCAGGCGTGGTTCGTTGTCAAGATGAGTGATCGCTCTATAATTAAATGAAGCTGCCCCACACAAACCTTTCGGGTCCAGGGTCTAAGGCCTGCCAGTGTCCGTCATGGCGCCAAATTGAAAGATAAGCCAAAATTTTATCGATGCCGCAAGCGAGTGTGGCCTGGCGCAAAGCGCAAATCTCTATGCAACTTACGCGAAAAGCACAGCGCTCCTTCTTGGGATACTTGATTATGATGCGCACAACCCACCTACTCACATAATATGAGGCGGCTCTGATCTGCTGCAGCTAAGCCCCTTTTTCCACTTTTGAGAGCGACCTTTAGCCCAAGGGGCTCTGGATACTTTCTGAAACTTGGGCTAAATCCAAAGGATGAACCAAACGTTTTCAATAACCCGCCCAGATGATTGGCATCTGCATTTGCGCGATGGAGCAATGATGCAAGCCGTGCTGCCCGAAACAGCTCGGGACTTTGGCCGCGCGCTGATCATGCCCAATTTGGTGCCGCCTGTCGTCACCAGCCAAGAGGCAAGCGCCTACCGCGACCGCATCTTAGCGGCCCTGCCAGAGGGGGTCGATTTTACTCCGCAAATGGCCCTATATCTGACCGAAGAGACCGATCCTAAAGATGTTCGTTTAGCAGCCAGCCAAGGGCTGGTACAGGCGGTTAAGCTTTATCCTGCCGGTGCCACCACTAATTCGCACGGCGGCGTGCGCAACTTTAATAAAGTGCGCGACGTACTAGAAGTCATGTCAGAAATTGGTCTACCACTTTGCATCCACGGCGAAGTAACAACCCCAGAAATTGATATTTTTGACCGCGAAGCCGTGTTCATCGATACTGTCCTTGATCCATTGCGACGCGCTACGCCTGGACTGCGGGTGGTCATGGAACACATCACCACATCACAAGCGGTCGACTATGCCAATAGCAGTGACGAAAATTTAGCTGCCACCATTACTACCCATCATCTTATCATCAACCGTAATCATATTTTGGTCGGCGGCATTAAGCCACATTATTATTGTTTACCCGTGGCCAAACGCGAAAGCCACCGTTTGGCGTTGCGCAATGCGGCTACCTCCGGAAATAGTCGGTTCTTTCTTGGTACTGATTCTGCCCCCCATATTGACACGCTCAAGGAACATGCCTGCGGCTGTGCAGGCTGCTTTACCGCTAGCAACACCATGCCGCTTTTGGCCCATATTTTTGAAGAAGAAGCGGCGCTCGATCGCTTAGAAGGCTTTACCAGCCACTTTGGTGCGGATTTTTACCGCCTACCCTATAACAGTGGCCGCATCACCTTGACCAAGCGCGACCAAGCCCATTGGCCCGCGAAAATCGAAACCCAAGAAGGTCCCGTAACGCTGTTTGACCCGGGCTATCCCGTATTCTGGCACGTTACCCCCTAACATCCGAGGAAAAATGATTCCCACCTCTTTCCCACCCCGCGCCGAGATTGCCCGCCTAACCGCGCGCATGTTGTTAGAAATTAAGGCCGTGCATTTTAATGCCGAAGATCCTTTCACCTTGGCCTCCGGCCTGCCGTCACCCACCTATATTGATTGCCGAAAATTGATCTCTTATCCGCGCATTCGCGCGACTTTAATGGATTTCATGACCATCACCGTAATGAGAGATGTGGGATTTGAGGCCTTCGACAACATTGCAGGCGGCGAAACAGCTGGCATTCCCTTTGCTGCCCTTTTGGCCGAACGTTTAGCGCTGCCCATGACCTATGTACGCAAAAAGCCCAAAGGGTACGGGCGCAATGCACGCATAGAAGGAGCCATGCACGAAGGCCAACGCGTCTTGCTGGTCGAGGATTTAACCACCGACGGGGGTTCAAAGCTTTCATTCGTAGATGCAATACGTGAAACGGGTGCAAGCTGCGCCCATACGGCTGTAATTTTTTACTATGGCATTTTTCCTGAAACAGAACAAAAATTGGCGGATCATGGCGTAGCTCTACATTATCTTTGCACCTGGTGGGATGTACTAGCCGAAGCACGCCAAAGCGGCATCTTTGACGAAAAAACGTTGGCCGAAGTGGAGAAATTTCTTAACGCCCCCCGCACGTGGCAAGAGGCGAACAAGCCCGCTTAAGCGCACTCTTATACACAGACTTATACAATTTGCGCCCCTACGGCGCAAAGGCTATAGATATGAGTATGCCTAAAAAAGAACTATTTTACCATTAAATGAGGCCGCATGTCCGATATAACACCCCTAAGGAATAATCTGCCACAAGGCGTTGCTTTGGGGGAAACAGGCCTAACGGATGATACTGCTTTTCCGCAAAATATTGAAGCCGAACAGCAACTTTTGGGTGCGATTCTGACTAACAACGATATTTACGACCGTATCAGTGCCATCATCCGCGCCGAACATTTTTATGACCCCGTGCATCAACGCATTTTTGAAATCGCAGCCGCCCGCATTCAAAAAAACGCTCTGGCCTCACCAGTCACGCTGAAGGCATTTTTAGAAGATGATTTGGGCCTGCGGGAATTGGGGGGGCCTGCCTACTTGGCACGCTTGGCGGGGGCTGCCATCTCAACTTTTGCCGCACGTGACTATGCCCAAATGATTTACGATTTGGCCGTGCGGCGCGAACTGATGGCTTTAGGCCGTGATATAGCTTCAAAAGCAGCCAAGGTCGATGTCGATTCTGAGCCGCGCGAACAAATTGTTGAAGCCGAGCAACGGCTTTATAAATTGGGCGAACAAGGCACAGTTGAGCGTGGTTTTCAAAGCTTTTTGAAAGCTGTGACAGACGCGGTAAATATGGCTAATGCCGCCTATCAACGCGGCGGCGGCATGGCAGGCATTTCCACGGGTCTTATAGATTTGGACAAAAAACTGGGCGGACTGCACCCGTCAGACCTACTGATCTTGGCGGGCCGCCCTTCGATGGGGAAAACCTCCCTTGCGACGAATATAGCCTTTAACATTGCCAAAGCCTATAAACGTGGCCGCACCCATGATGGACATGAGGGCGCCGTTGAGGGGGGTGTTGTGGGCTTTTTCTCACTTGAGATGAGCGCCGAACAGCTAGCCGCACGGATATTGTCCGAAGCATCAGAAGTCCCCAGCGAACAAATTCGCCGCGGTGATATGAACGAAGGTGAGTTTCGCCGATTTATCGAGGCGGCAAAATCGCTTGAAACCTGCCCACTTTATATAGACGATACGCCTGCCTTACCCATCAGCCAATTGGCCGCTCGCGCGCGAAGATTAAAACGTACCCACGGACTAGATCTGTTGATCATAGATTATTTACAACTTTTGAAAGCCGCTTCGGCCAAAGAAAACAGGGTTAACGAAGTTTCCGAAATCACTCAAGGCTTAAAGGCTATTGCCAAAGAACTTGATATCCCCGTCATCGCCCTATCACAGCTGTCGCGCGCGGTTGAGCAACGGGAAGACAAGCGCCCGCAGCTGTCTGACTTGCGCGAGTCAGGTTCGATCGAGCAGGACGCCGATGTAGTCATGTTCGTTTACCGTGAAGAATATTATAAAGAACGCGAAAAGCCTGCCGATCACGAAATGGAGAAAATGGCTCAATGGCAAGCCACGATGGACAACGCCCATGGCAAGGCCGAATTGATCATCGGCAAACAGCGTCACGGGCCGATTGGTACGGTTGAGCTCAGTTTTGAAGGCCGATTCACACGCTTTGGCAACCTGGTCAAACCGTGGCAACAAGGTGCCGGACAAGATCAATATTGATCAAAATTTGTTAAACCTGTGCAAGAATGTCGCTTTTGCCCATCTTGGGCTTTATTCCCCCTTGACGTAGAAACTGGCCCTGTCAAAACGGGACGATGGGCCAAGCAACTTTAACAATTGATCTCGACGCAATCGGTGCAAACTGGCGCGCACTTGACCGTATGTCGGCGCAAGGCACCCAAACTGCAGGCGTTGTAAAAGCCGACGGCTACGGACTTTCCGCCCCCAAAGTGGCGCGGGCATTAGCCGAAGCTGGGGCGCGACGCTTTTTTGTGGCACTCGCCCAAGAGGGCGCAGCCGTACGGCTGGCCTTGGGGCCAGGGCCGCAAATCAATGTTCTTTCAGGCCACATGGACGGTGACGCATCCTTGATCCGTGATCTTGACCTCACGCCAATGATCAATTCAATCGACCAACTCACCCGGCATCTTGATGCCCTCCCTGATCATGCTTTTGGAGTGCAACTGGACACAGGCATGTCGCGCTTGGGGATGAGCTTGGCCGAATGGGACGCGGTGCGTGAGATTGTCTTAGCCGCATCTCCCGAACTTTTAATGAGTCATTTAGCCTGCGCTGATGAACCAAACCACACAATGAATGCTGCGCAGTTGGCGCTGTTTCACCATATGACCGATGGCACACAAGTGCCGCGATCGCTTGCGGCGACAGGTGGAATTATGTTGGGGCAGGACTATCACTTTGACCTCACACGTCCCGGAATTGGCCTTTATGGTGGCACGCCGTTTGATCGCGCCACCCGAGTGGTAAGCCTGTCCTTGCCCGTCATTCAAACCCGCGTGATTGATGCAGGCGATGTGGTAGGATATGGGGGCAGCTACCAAGCCGCAGGCCCCACCAAAGTAGCCACCTTGTTGGCGGGCTATGCTGACGGGCTTTTGCGCGCCATGTCAAATCAAGCAGTACTGTGGCACAAAGACCACCCCTGCCCACTGATTGGTCGCGTCTCGATGGATTTGATAACGGTTGACATTTCTAGCCTTGAGGACGAACCAACAACACTTGATCTTCTTAACCCTTGGCAAAACATTGATGATTTGGCTGCAATGGCTAATACGATTGGCTACGAGATCCTAACATCCCTTGGGTCGCGCTACCGAAAATTATATTTAGGAGCAGGTAGTAGGTGACACAAATCAACATCGCCATACAACAATTTTTGGGTGCTATTGGGCATTTAGCCTTTGATTTTTTGGCCCAAATAGGACGGATTGCGCTTTTTGGCATGTCTGCCTTGCGCCATATGGTGACAGGGCCATTTTATCCTCGCGAATTTTTCACAGCTTTAGTGCAAATTGGCTGGTTTTCCTTGCCTGTTGTGGGACTAACTGCGGTTTTCACAGGTGGCGCCTTGGCTTTACAAATTTATGCAGGCGGCGCGCGATTTAGCGCTGAGGCGGTAGTGCCCTCAATCGTAGCTATTGGTATGGTGCGCGAACTTGGTCCTGTTTTGGGCGGTTTGATGGTGGCTGCACGCGTAGCCTCAAGCATCGCGGCAGAGCTTGGCACGATGAAAGTCACCGAACAGATCGACGCGCTGCAAACTCTATCGACACATCCAATGAAGTATTTGGCCGTGCCGCGCATCTTGGCAGCAACGCTATCGATGCCCATTTTGGTTGCCGTGGGCGATGCTATTGGTATTATGGGTGGTTATTTGGTGGGAACCCATCGTTTGGGCTTTAATGCGGCAACCTATCTTAAAAACACTGTCGATTTCCTTGAAGCGTGGGACGTAGGGTCGGGCCTGATCAAGGGCGCCGTCTTTGGCTTTATAGTAGCCCTTTTAGGCTGTTATCACGGTATGAATTCAGGCCGCGGCGCGCAAGGTGTTGGGAGAGCCACCAAGTCAGCAGTTGTGGGAGCTTCGGTGTTAATCTTGGCCAGTAACTATCTTCTGACAGAGGTGTTCTTTACCTCATGATTACATTGAACTCCGTCCATAAGTCATTTAAAGATAAACATGTTTTAAGGGGTATAACACTTGAGATCCCGCGATCTGGAAGCCTTGTGGTCATCGGTGGGTCTGGCACTGGAAAATCAGTATTGCTGAAATGTATTTTGGGGTTGGTAACGCCTGACCAAGGGCAGATTTTACTTGATGGTAAAGATGTGAGTGTGGGCAACCGCGAAGCCTTCTTAGACCGTTTTGGCATGCTGTTTCAGGGTGGAGCTTTGTTTGACAGCCTAAATATCTGGGAGAATGTAGGCTTTCGTTTGCGCCGCGGCCCAAAAGCACTTAACAAGTCTGACGCGCGCGATAAGGCAATTGAAAAGCTGCGCCGCGTGGGTTTGGGCCCTGAGGTCGCTAATCTTTATCCTGCCGAACTTTCAGGCGGTATGCAAAAGCGTGTGGGACTGGCACGCGCCATCGCGACTGCGCCTGAAATCATTTTTTTTGATGAACCTACCACAGGCCTTGATCCTATCATGGCAGGGGTAATTAATGATTTAATTCGTGAGATTGTAACCGAAATGGGGGCAACGGCTGTGACAATCACCCATGACATGACCTCGGTCAGGGCCATAGCCGACCAGGTGGCAATGATCCATGACGGTACCATCAAATGGCATGGGACGGTCAGCCAAATGAACGAAACGACCGATCCTTACGTTGATCAGTTCATTCACGGTAGCGCGACAGGCCCAATTGCGGCGCTGCGCTAATGGTCCTTTTGCTTTTCATAAGAAAGACCTCGTAATGGCCAAATCGACCACGTCTTTCACCTGCACCTCTTGCGGCAGTACATCAGGCAAATGGACAGGGCGTTGCGAAGATTGCAGCGCTTGGAACTCCATGGTCGAGGAAAAGCCCCTGTCATCAGGCCCCAAAGCCATCACCAGTCGTGGCCGCAAGGTTGAGCTAACTGATCTAAGCACCCATGAGGCAGAACCCCAGCGCGCCTCATCTGGGATAGATGAGCTCGACCGCGTCTTGGGAGGTGGGCTTGTGGCAGCTTCAGCAGTGCTGTTGGGGGGAGACCCTGGGATTGGAAAATCAACTTTACTGCTGCAAGTCACTGCAGCTTTTGCCAATAAAGGATTGAAATGTCTTTATATATCTGGCGAAGAGGCGCCCGCCCAAGTACGTATGCGCGCCGCTCGTTTGGGCTTACAAAATGCACCCGTGACCTTGGGCGCAGAAACCAATTTACGTGATATACTAACCACATTAGACGCAGAGCGCCCTGCTTTAGCGATAATTGATTCCATTCAAACCATGTGGCTTGATACGGTCGAAAGCGCGCCGGGATCGGTGGCGCAGGTTCGCGCCTGCGCCCATGAATTGGTTACTTTTGCCAAGCGGCGTGGCGTGGCGGTGGTTTTGGTAGGTCATGTCACCAAAGAGGGGCAAATTGCAGGACCCCGCGTTGTCGAACATATGGTCGATACGGTGCTGTATTTCGAAGGGGAGCGAGGTCATCAGTTTCGAATTTTGCGGGCCGTAAAAAACCGTTTTGGTCCTGCTGATGAAATTGGTGTCTTTGAAATGACTGGCGATGGTTTGGCCCAAGTACCCAATCCGTCAGCCCTGTTTTTATCTGACCGAGACCGACCGGCCTCGGGCTCTGTGGTGTTTGCAGGGATTGAGGGAACAAGGCCCGTCTTGACCGAAATTCAAGCTTTGGTGGCACCCTCGATCCTAGGCACGCCACGCCGTACGGTAGTGGGGCTTGATTCGGGGCGTCTTTCGACCATTCTAGCAGTTCTTGAGGCACGCTGCGGCATTCCTTTTACGGGTCTTGATGTGTTTTTAAATGTGGCAGGCGGCATGCGCGTGTCGGAACCGGCGGCCGACCTAGCTGTGGCCGCCGCCCTACTGTCGGCCCGCGAAGATGTAGCCATTCCTACTGATTGTGTGGTTTTTGGCGAAATAAGCCTTTCAGGGGCGTTGCGACCTGTTGGGCAAACCGAAAATCGGTTAAAAGAGGCCTCCAAACTTGGTTTCAATCAGGCGATTGTCCCAACAAACTCAAAATTGGGCCAAGCGGAAGGTGTTAAGTTACGCCACATGGCTGATTTAGCCGCCTTCGTGGGTGAAGTATTTGGTACGAACTGAGGAATGGAGCGACTGATGACCGAATTCACAATGATTGACGGCGTGACCCTTGGAGTTGTCTTGCTTTCGGCACTTTTGTCCTATTCACGCGGTTTCACACGCGAGATGATGTCGATTGTCGGTTGGGTACTGGCGGGAGTTTTAGGCTTTGCCTTTGCGGCCAGTGTGCAGCCCTTAATGAAAGAAGTGCCTGTAATTGGCGGCTTTTTAGAAAGTAGTTGCGAATTGTCGGTTTTGGCGGCCTTTATCGTAGTTTTTGCGTTTAGCTTGTTGGCCTCATCGCTGTTCACGCCATTGGTCGGTTTAATGGTGCAACGCAGCTTTTTAAATGCGCCCGATCAAATGTTGGGTTTGTTGTTTGGAGTGGCGCGTGGCAGTTTGCTAGTTGTGGTGGCGCTGATTGTTTACGACCGCGCCTTCACCAGCCAAAATATTGCTATGGTTGCCAATTCACATACCGCTAGTCTTTTTACGGGCCTAAAAGAGCGTATCGACAAAACTATCCCCTCGGACGCGCCAGGCTGGGTCACTGACCAATACACCCAACTGATGGGAGCTTGTTCCACGCCAACGCCAAGAGAATAGGCAAGTAAACCCACAAGTTGCGCGCCTTTGGGGGTGACATCCACCCTCAATGGGCTTACATGAATTAATCGAGCAAGAGCAGGAGCACAATCAATGCAGCCCCTACACACAAATCCCTTTGATGAAGACAAGCTAAAAGAGGAATGTGGGGTTTTTGGGGTCATTGGCGCTGCTGAGGCCTCTAATTTTGTGGCGCTTGGCCTGCATGCACTTCAACATCGTGGCCAGGAAGCGGGTGGAATCGTTGCTTATGGCAAAGATCAAGGGTTCAACTCGGCCCGTCGTTTTGGCTATGTGCGCGATAATTTTACTAATCAAGAGGTGATGAAAACACTGCCCGGCTCCTTGGCTATTGGTCATGTGCGCTATTCAACGGCTGGATCAAAAGGCGCCACCGCGATCCGCGACGTGCAGCCATTTTTTGGAGAGTTTTCAATGGGCGGCGCGGCCATAGCACATAATGGCAACCTAACAAATGCTGCTGCCCTACGGCGCGAATTGATCGAGCGCGGTTCAATCTTTCAATCGTCATCTGATAGTGAATGTATAATTCACTTGATGGCCCGATCTATTCAAAAGAACATTCCCGAACGTATGAAAGACGCGCTACGCCGCGTGGAGGGGGCCTTTTCAATCGTTGCTATGACACGTACAAAATTGATCGGCGTTCGCGATCCTTTGGGGGTGCGCCCCCTTGTTTTGGGCCGCATTGGGGAAGGGTTTGCGCTTTCGTCCGAAACTTGTGCGCTTGATATCATTGGCGCAGAGTTCATGCGCGAAATTGAGCCTGGTGAGATGGTAGTCATTGACAGCGATGGAGTTCAAAGCTTTCGGCCATTTGCGCCGCAGCCCTCTCGATTTTGTTTGTTTGAACATGTTTACTTTAGCCGACCCGACAGTTTGCTTGGCGGGCGCTCGGTTTATGAAACGCGACACCAAATTGGAGTCGAGTTGGCCCGGGAAGCTCCGGTTGAGGCTGACTTGGTATGTCCCGTGCCCGACAGCGGCACTCCTGCCGCCATTGGATTTAGCAAAGAATCAGGCATTCCCTATGCTATGGGAATCATTCGCAACCAATACATGGGTCGTACTTTTATTGAGCCCACCGAAAGTATTCGGAATATGGGCGTGCGACTAAAACTGAACGTGAACCGCGCTTTGGTGCGTGGCAAACGCGTGGTATTGGTCGACGATTCCGTAGTACGAGGAACCACCAGCCGCAAAATCAAAGATATGATATTAGAAGCGGGTGCCGCAGAAGTACATTTTCGCATAGCCTCTCCACCGACCGCATGGCCATGTTTTTATGGGGTGGATACTCCTGAACGCTCAAAGCTTCTGGCCGCAAATATGACCGAAGATGAAATGCGTGACTGGATTGGAGTGAATTCCTTGCGCTTTATCTCGCTTGATGGGCTTTACCGCGCCGCGGGCGAGGCTAAGGGGCGAAATCCCAAAGCACCACAATATTGTGACGCCTGTTTCTCGGGGGAATATCCTGTAGCGCCATCCGATAAAATAGTCGAAGGGTTTGAAATGAAAGTGGCTGAATGACCCGAAAAGTCAACGCTTAGATAAAGGTGACCCCCAAGTTTGTGACGTGCGCGCTGTGCTTTTAGAGATTTCACCCGATCATTTAGAATGCATATTTTATGTGATTATTGTCCTTAGAAAACCACAAAAGTCTCCCAAAATGATCATCGGGTATGGTAACTTTTCAGGCATTACCCCCATTATGGGCGGATGATAGACTAGATCGATAGCAGCGGCTTAAAAGTTTTAAGTTGGGGCTTTTATTTGCATGTAAAAAGTTGCCCCCACGCGCTTTGATCTCGGCAATTATCTTGGTTCAACTAGATGAAATTTTTGATTAGGAGTAGCAAGATCTCTTGCTTTTTTTGCGGGGCTCGCGTAGCTCGGCCCAAACGATTTAAGGACATGCTATGGCCCAACATATCGCTTTAATCACGGGTGCGTCGCGCGGTTTAGGCGCGGGGTTGGCACAATCCCTAGCGCTGCGGGGCTGGCATGTTGTGGTGGTGGCGCGCACTGTGGGCGCTCTAGAAGAGTTAGACGACCGTATCAAGGCGCAAAAACAGCCGGGTGCAGGCGCTTTAACTTTAGCCCCGATGGATGTAACCAATGAGGATGCTATGCGGCATCTTTGCGCCTCGATACATGGGCGATTTGGGCATTTAAACCTATGGACGCACTGCGCTATTCACGCAGCCCCCCTCAGCCCTGCGGCGCATTTAGATGGTAAGGATGTCGATAAATCCATTGCCACCAATATGCGCGCTACGGCCAGTTTAATACCAATGATAGAACCTTTGTTGCTCGCAAGTTCCATTTTTGGGACCGCCCTATTTTTTGACGATCCGCGCGGTTCAGAAAAATTTTTTGGCACTTATGGGGCGACTAAGGCTGCGCAAATCGCGCTTGCGCGCTCTTGGGCGGCAGAAACAGTTAAAACGGGGCCGCGGGTTTTGATAGAAAGCCCTGCCCCCATGGCCACCGCCATTCGTGCGCGGTTTTTCCCTGGCGAAGACCGCACCCCTTTGGCTCAGCCATTGGCCGAGGCAGAGCGGATTTTGAACGCCCTGTACCCTACATAGCCGAAGCCTGACGCAGGGCTTGGAAAATCGCATCCCAAAGCGGCTCTACTGGTTCGCAGCCGATTGATAGGCGTATGAAACCGGGGGAAACCTGATCCCCCCAACGCGCGCGCCGCTCGCCCGAGCTGTGGGTCGACCCAAAGCTGGTGGCCTGAGCGATAAAGGGGCAGTTTGTTAAAAATGCTTCGGCCACGTCAGCCGATGGCAGATCAAAGCCCATGATAAACCCAAAACCCTGCATTTGCTTGCAAGCCAATGGGTAAGACGCATCCGATTTTAGGCCCGGGTAGCGCAGATTTTGCACAAGTCCCGAATCCAACAAACGGGTGGCAATCACTTCGGCCGAGGCGCACATGCGCGCCAAGCGCAGCTCTAAGGTTTCAAGGCCACGGTGCAAAAGCCAAGCTTCAAAGGCCCCCGGCACCGCGCCCGATAGGCGCCGCCAATCTAAAACCCGTGCCATAAAGGCCGCATTGCGGCTGGCCACATGGCCAAACAGTACATCCGAATGCCCGGCAGGCGCCTTTGTGTCCGAGGCCAAAACCACATCCGCGCCCAAATCCAGCGGGCGCTGCAACAAAGGCGTCATAGTCGTGTTATCCACCATCACAATCCCACCCGCTGCATGCACTTTTGCACTAATCGCGGCAATATCGCAAAGATCAAGGCCGGGGTTGGATGGGCTTTCTAAAAGCACCACATCCACACCGCTATAGTCGAAATCTTGCATTTTTAAGATGGGCGCTTCTATAATCCGTACGCCGTAAGGCGCCAGAAAACACGCCGAAAACACGCGTGACACGTAATAACCGTCAGACGGCAGGACCAAGGTTTTGCCCTGCCCCAAACCTACCATCAGCGCAGCTGAAATCGCAGCCATGCCTGACGGAAAGGCTAAACAAGGCGCGTCTTCCAAAAGCGCCAATTGGCTTTCAAGTTCGGCCCAAGTGGGCATAGAATTGCGACCATAAAGAAAGGGCGCGTCCTGAATATCGGGCAAATGATAGCTTGCGGATGAGGTGATCGGCATAGCAATTGGATCGCCCTTGGCCAAGCGAGCCGCACGGTGGTGCTGCAACTGGGCCAGGCGCAAGTCGTTTGGGTTTTGGGTTTTCATCGCGCTCACTCAAGGCGCGCAGGAAAGCCCGAAGCGCGCAGATCGGTATTAAGCACATCTTCCAACAGTTTGACAATCTGCGTTGACTGGGCCGCCCCGCCATATGCCGCTTTACCTTTAAGAAAGGTTTGATTGGTCATGCCAGCCAAGTCTAAGGGCACGCCAAATTCGCGGCCAAAGCCCATGGCAAAGCCCAAATCCTTAAGTGCCAAATCCATTGAAAAAGCAATGTCATAGCTGCCGTTTAAAATCAGCTGACCTTCGGTTTCATGCACGAAACTTGACCCTGACGACGCGGCAATTGCCTCCCAAGCGGTTTTGAGATCAAGTCCGCCGCGTTTTGCCAGCATAAGCGCTTCCCCGTCCGCCACTAGATGAATGAAGGCAAGCATATTGGTGATCACTTTGATAATTGCCGCCGAGCCCAAAGGGCCCATATGGAAGATTTTACCACCAATGGCCTGAAGGGCTGGTAAATGCAGATCATAGAGATCTTTATCGCCACCCGCCAGAACCGTGATCTCACCGCGACCTGCCAGATGCACGCCGCCTGTGACGGGGGCCTCCATCAAGCGCACGCCAGAATCCTCAGCTAATTGCCCTAAACGCAAAATATCGTCGCGCCCGAGGGTGGAGTTTTCAATCCACGTGGCCCCCACCGCCATATGCGGCAAAATCTGCGCCAAAACGTTTTCGGATACGGTAGGCGAAGGCAAACAGGTGAACACGTGATCAGAATTGGCTGCAACTTCGGCGGGGGTAGCGGCCCACGTGGCACCAAGCTTTACCAGACGATCTCCTAAGGCTGGATCAATATCCGTGACCGTAACTGCAAAACCGGCCTTGCAAAGCGAAGAGGCCAAATTGCCGCCCAAATTGCCCAGTCCAACATATCCGTAGCGCATTTTATGTCCTTTATCCAAGTTTATTGGAAATGAATGTTAAACTTGGCGCGGATGAGCGCGTCAATTTCATGTTCGATTTGGCTGCCCGCTTTGGCCAAAATTTCGTTTTTACGCGCGATTGCGCGGTCTAGAAGCTGGGGTCTGCCCGCCTCAACCCATTCTTTGGGCGACATGCGGTTGCCAACATTGGGGTAGATATACTCGGTTTGCATCAAAGCCAGCGTTTGATCTGACCCCAAGTAATGCCCTGGGCCGCCCAAGCAAACGGCTTTCATAGCCTCAATCGAAGTGCTGTCAGGCGTTACATCAATCCCCCGTACGCAGCGCATGACTTGTCCCAAAACGTCATCGCCCAAAACCAAAGATTCAAGGCAAAAACCTAGTAAGGATGCATGCATTCCTACAGACTCGTAAACCATATTTAGCCCCGAAAGCCCAGCCAAAACATTAGTGATCGCCGTTTCCCAACCCGCTTGCATATCTGGCAGCTTACTGTCGGAAATTCCCGCCGCAGCCCCACCGGGCAGATTGTAAAAGCGGTGCATCTGCGCGCAGCCTGCGGTTAACAGGGCCTGCTCGGCCGAGCCGCCCGACATGGCACCTGTGCGCAAGTCAGACACAAAAGGCCATGTTCCAAAAATACAAGGCGCGCCGGGCGTAATGGCATTGGCATAGACCACGCCGGCCAACACTTCTGCCATGGCTTGCACGATGGCCAGCGCAATCGGCGCAGGGGCTGTGGCCCCCGCTTGGCCTGCGGAAAGCAAAAGCATCGGCATGCCGGCGCGAATACAAGCCTCCATCGTGATGCAGCTTTCTTCGGCGAATTTCATAGGCGGCACAACAAAACAGTTCGAATTTGACACGAATGGGCGTTCACGCCATTTCGCTTCGCCACCCGCCACATGGTGCAAAAGCTCAAAACAACCCACCACATGGCTTGGGTCTGAAAACGATGTGCCAACGTGTTTTTTGGTGCCTGAAAGACAAGCATAAAGCGTATTGATATCCATATCATAGTTATCAAGTACATCACGGCAGACCATGGCGCGTTGAAAGAAATGCACATTATCGAGGTTTTGGGTTAAGCGCGCCGCATCATAAAGATCTTGCGCGGTGGATTCGCGATAGTCATGGGTTATAGGGTCCACAATATGCACCGCCGCCCCTGCCGTGCCAAAATGCACATTGGTGCCTGTTAGATGCAGGTCATATTTTTCATCGCGTCCAAACAGAGTGATGTCGCGCGCGGCTATATTCACCATGTCTTCGACCAAGGCACGCGGGAAGCGCAAGCGTCCGTCGTCGCCCAAAATGGCGCCTGCTTTGGTCATGAGCTCAACACCAGAGGCGGGCGCTTGCGACAGGCCAATGGTTTCGAGCGCATCCAGCGCCGCCGCATGGATCTGCGCCATGCCTACATCGGTAAGCGGTTTATATTGCCCACCGGGCATGCCCGCACGCACGGGACGCATATTGTCTGGTAAAGGCGCCGCACGCGCCGCAACACGCGCCGCGCGCCCCCCGTTTGCAGAACGCCCCGAACGTGCGGGCGCGGTTGGCTCAGCGGTCACAGAGGAAATATGATCTTCCATAGCGATAATCCTTAAAGGGGTGAACCGGCCTTAGGCGCGGATGCGGGTTGATTTTGGGTCATACATAGGGGCGATACTGGCAGTAGCTTCAAATCTCTTACCAGCAATTTCAATTTCATAGCGCGATCCAAGTAGATCGGCGTCGCTTTGATCTGGGCAGGAAACATAGCCCAAACCAATGGCCCCGCCCAAAGCATGGCCATAATTGCCCGAGGTGATCTGATCCACAATCACCCCGTCACGCACGATGGCCTCATTGTGAAACAAAGTGGGCGCGGGATCGTTCAGGCGAAACTGCAAAAGCTTGCGCCGCATGCCTTGTTCGGCGCGCGACAGCACCGCGGCACGGCCAATAAAATTACCTTTTTCGCAGCGCACGGCAAAGCCCAGCCCCGCCTCGAGTACATGGTCTTCATCGGTGATATCATGGCCAAAATGGCGATAGGCTTTTTCGATGCGGCAGCTGTCAAGCGTGTGCAGGCCGCAAAGTTTCAGTCCAATATTGGTTTCCATCAGCGCTTCAAACACATGGACGGCTTGGTCCGAAGACACGTAAATCTCCCAGCCAAGTTCCCCCACATAGGTGACACGATGCGCGCGGGAAATCCCCATTCCGATTTCAATTTCTCTAGCGGTTCCAAATGGATGCGAGGCATTACTAAAGTCATTTGGACTTACAAGTTGCAACAATTCACGCGATTTAGGGCCCATCACACAGATCACGGCTTCGCCCGCCGTAACATCGGTGATGACCACAAACTGATCCGACAGATGCGCGCGAAGCCAAGCCAGATCGCGCTGCAAAGTGGCACCTGGCACCACCAGTAAAAACGCGGTTTCCGACAGGCGAGTGACCGTAAGGTCGGATTCAATCCCGCCCTTGGCATTAAGCATTTGCGTGTAAACGATCTTACCCACCGCCACATCCATTTGATTGGCGCAAAGATGCTGCAAAAACGCGCAAGCATCGCGCCCTTCAACACGAATTTTCCCGAATGAGGTCATGTCAAACAAGCCAACCCCCTCGCGCACGGCCATATGTTCGGTTTTTTGGTTTTCAAACCAATTTTGCTTGCCCCAAGAATAAGCGTATTCCGGTTTTTGGTCGGGGCGCGCAAACCAGTTCGCGCGCTCCCAGCCTGCCATTTCGCCAAACACCGCACCATGCGCTTCTAAATGCGCGTGCAAGGGCGAACGGCGCACGCCGCGCGCGGTGGCAAATTGGCGGTAGGGGAAGTGATCGGCATAAAGCAGACCCAAGGTTTCGGTCACACGCGCTTTCAAATAGCGGCGGTTCTTTTGAAAGGGCTGCGCGCGGCGAATGTCAACTTCCCACATATCAAACGGTGGCTCGCCTTCGGTGATCCAATGCGCCAGCGCCATGCCCGCGCCGCCAGAACCCGCAATCCCCACCGAATTATAGCCCGCCGCCACGAAATAACCGCCAAGCTCGGGCGCTTCGCCCAGATAATAACGGTCATCGGGGGTAAAGCTTTCAGGCCCGTTGAAAAACGTGTGAATGCCCGCCGTTTCAAATAAAGGCATACGGTTCATCGCGGCTTCTAAGATGGGTTGAAAATGGTCAAAATCTTCGGGCAGACTGTCGAAACAAAAGTCTTCTGAAATGCCATTCATGCCCCAAGGTTTGGCAATGGGCTCAAACGCACCCAGCATCATTTTGCCCGCATCTTCTTTGTAATAGGCGCATTCATCGGGCACGCGCAGCACAGGCAAGCGGGACAAGCCTTCGATCGGTTCGGTCACCAGATAGAAATGCTCGCACGCGTGCAATGGCAACGTCACATTGTTTTGCGCCGCCAAATCGCGGCCCCACATGCCGCCACAATTCACAACAACATCGGCGGCGATATGGCCTTCGACCCCGTTTCCATCAATATAGTTTACGCCTGTCACACGCTTTTCCGCCTCGATTACTTTGGTGACTTTCACTCCTTCAAAAATCAGCGCGCCGCGCATACGCGCCCCTTTAGCCAAAGCCATGGCGATATTGGCAGGGTCGCATTGCCCATCAAGCGGCAAATGCACGGCCCCCACCACATCGGACACATTCAGGTGCGGATACATGGCTTTCACATCCGTCGGCGAGATTTCATGCACTTCCACATCCAAAATCCGCGCCAAAGTGGCTTGGCGCAGCAATTCTTCATGGCGTGCTTGGGTAAGGGCCACGGAAATAGATCCCACCTGCCGCATCCCCGTGGCCACACCAGTTTCGGCTTCAAGGTTCACATAAAGCTGGGCTGAATATTTCGCTAAATTGGTCATATTCTTTGAGCCGCGCAGCTGGCCAATCAGCCCCGCCGCATGCCAAGTGGTGCCCGAGGTCAGCTGTTTGCGCTCAAGCAAAACAATATCCGTCCAGCCCGCTTTGGCCAGATGATAAGCGACCGAGCAGCCCGAAACCCCGCCCCCAATAATCACCGCTTGTGCTTTTTTTGGAATATCGACCATGATTTTGCCTTTGAAGGTTAAAGGGCCGCGCGGATGCGGGTATTTTGGGGGTCCCAAAGCGGGGCGTCAGCTTGCACGGTGGCAAGATGGCGTTCGCCAAAGATTTCAACTTCAATTTTGGTGCCTTCAACTGCCAAATCAGCACTCAGCATGCCCAAAGCGATACAGGCCTGAACACGGTGGCCAAAATAACCGCTAGTGGTTTCACCGACCACTTTACCGTCATGCCAAAGGGTAGACATATAAGGCGGATCATAGGCGCCCGCCTCCACCACCAAAGTCACAAAGCGTTTGGTCATACCCGCCTGTTTTTGCACCATTAAAGCAGCCTTGCCGCGAAAATCGGGTTTTGCAAAATCAATAAAGCGGTCAAGTCCGCCTTCTAGCAGCGTGTAATCAGTGGAAAGATCACCTTTCCACGCGCGGTAGCCTTTTTCAATCCGCAGGGAATTAAGCGCAAACATCCCAAAAGGCCGCAGCCCAATGGGCTGGCCTGCCGCCGTCAGCGCATCATAAATCGCAGGGGTTTGCGCACATTTTGAATGGATTTCCCAGCCAAGTTCCCCCGCAAAAGACACGCGCATTAAAAAGGCTTCTTGTCCGGCGATGGTGGCGTTTTGAAAGGTCAGCCAAGGTTTGGTTAAATCAGCATCGGTGATTTTGGCTAAAATCTCGCGCGATTTGGGGCCGGTTAGGATTTGGGTTGACCACTCATTGGTCACGTCTTGCAAGCTAAGTCCTGGCGTCAAATGGCGCTCAAGCCATTCGCGGTCATGGCTTTGCGCGGTGGCGGCGGTGATCAAAAGCACCTCATCCTCGGCCAAGCGAGCCACAGACATTTCGGTCACAATGCGGCCTTGGTCATCGGCGAAATAGGCCAGACCCAGGCGGCCAATATTGGGCAGCTTCCCTGAAATTTGCGCAGATAACCAAGCACTGGCACCCGTGCCCGATAGGATAAAGCGTGAAAAGCCGGGTAGATCCAAAATCCCAGCCGCATCGCGCACCGCTTCGGCTTCGCGTTTCACGGCCTTATACCAAGACCCTTCGCGCGCCCAAGTTTGCGCTCCCTGGTCTGAAGTATCGTCCTGCGCATCAGCATACCAATTCGCGCGTTCCCAGCCGTTATAAGCACCATAAACCGCGCCCAAAGCCGCGGTTTTATCATGCACGGCGGATTGCTTTTTATTGCGCCCCTCGGGCCAAGAGAAATGCGGAAAATGCATGGCATACTCATGGCCATAAACCTCCATCCCCTTGGCTATCACGTAAGCCTGATCTTCAAACCCCGTGAAGCGCCGCGGATCGCAAGACCACATATCCCACTCGGTGGCCCCTTTGGTCATCCATTCGGCAAGCACTTTGCCCGCCCCGCCCGCTTGGCAAATGCCAAAAGTAAAGACGCAAGCTTCAAACGCATTGGGCACGCCCGGCATTGGGCCGATCAGGGGATTGCCGTCGGGCGTATAGGGAATGGGGCCGTTGATAGTTTTGGTCAGCGGAGCGGTTTCCAAAAGTGGCACCCGCGCCATTGCATCGGTGATGTACCATTCCAGCCGATCCAAATCATCAGGGAAAAGCTGAAAGCTGAAGTCTTCGGGGAAAGGATCGTCTTTTGAAACCCAATGCGCTTTGCAGTTGCGCTCATAGGGCCCTAGGTTAAAACCGTTCTTCTCTTGGCGCAGATAATAGCTGCTATCTACATCGCGTAAAAGCGGTAGTTTTTTGCTCGTTTTTGCGGAATGTTCGGCCACTTCTGGCACGGTGTCAAACAACATATATTGGTGCGACATGACCATCATCGGCACATCGCGGCCAAACCATTTGCCTACTTCGCGCGCATAATAACCCGCAGCATTCACAACGTAATCGCAAGAAATATCCCCCTTGGGGGTCGAGATCACCCATTTATCGTCTTCGCGCCGCGCGCCTGTGGCGGGGCAAAAGCGTTCAATCCGTGCCCCCAAATTACGCGCGCCCTTGGCCAGCGCTTGGGTCAGTTGTGCGGGGTCAATATCGCCATCATAGGGATCATAAAGCGCGCCTTTTAAGTCATGGGTCGCTATAAAAGGGTATTTGGCTGCGATCTCATCTGGGGATAAAAGCTCAAGCGACATGCCTTGATAGCTGCCCATGCCCACAACGCGGCGAAATTCATTCATGCGCTCATCCGTGTGGGCCAAACGAATGGATCCCGTCACATGATAATTCATCGGGTAATCCACGGCCGCACCCAGACCACGGTAAAGTTCGGCCGAATAGCGCTGCATATTCATGATTGACCAGCTTGACGAAAACGTAGGCACATTGCCCGCCGCGTGCCAAGTTGACCCTGCGGTGAGTTCATTTTTCTCAAGCAAAACAACGTTTTTCCAGCCCGCCAAGGCTAAATGATAGGCGCAAGACGCGCCAACGGCCCCTCCACCAATAATAATAACATTAGCGTGGTTTGGTAATTCCGACATACGTGCCCCCATTCGCATTTCACGCCAGTATTGACAGAAGTTTTCGCACTTTCAATCATCCAAATTGCCAGTTATTAATCGGATAATTCGATTAGGAACTGTGATGCAAATTGAGCTTTTGGAAACTTTTCTTGACCTTGCGCAAACGCGATCTTTCAACCGCACCGCAGAACGTTTGGGCCTGACCCAGTCCACGGTTTCAAGTCGCGTGGCAGCACTTGAAGTGGCGCTTGGATCTAAGCTTTTCAACCGATCGCGCGCGGGGACCGAGCTTACGTCCGAAGGCGTAAAATTCGAACCCCATGCGCGTTCGCTTCTTCATGAATGGAACGAAGCTTCGCGGAGGCTCAAGTCGCTAGCCAACGGGTCACAAACCGTGAAAATGGGCATTCAAAACGACCTTGCGGGACAGCAGATCGGCGAATGGGTTGCAGGTTTTCGCCGCGCTCTGCCCGATATGAGCTTTTACATCGAACCCGATTATTCGGCGCAAATGTGCGCGGATTTGCTAACTGGAACCCATGATTTTGCGGTGATGTTCACGGCCAAACCGCATCCTGACATCCACTTCACGTCGGTGGGGGATGTGGGTTACAAAATGGTTTCTTCCTACACCAATTTAGCGGCGGATTTGGTGCGCGACAACTATGTCTTCGCTCATTTCTCACCTGCGTTCGAGCAAATGCACCGCCAAATTTTTCCACATTTATCACAAGCCCCCCTGTCAGTGGGCCAAAGTGCCACTGTCGCCGCACTTTTGCGCGCCATGGGTGGGGCGGGTTATGTACTGGAACGCACTGCCAAAAATATGATTGAACCAGGTCACTTTTTAGCAGTTGATGACGCTCCGCTGCTGCGCCAACCAGTCTATGCGGCCACACATCTGCGCCACCGCATCTCGCCGATGCACCGCCACCTTTTACGGGTGGTGCAACGCCATTTGGGTGAGCGATCAGGTTAGGTTAGATTTTTTGGTCAGAGGTCAGGCTTGAAAAAAGATCATCAACTGTTCCTAACTCGTTGGGCGTGGGGGCGCTTTGCACTTGCAGCTCAACCTCGATAGGTGTGGCGGCTTTAAACTTTTGTTCGTGTAGTTTTTTGGTCAACCGATCCCACTGATCGCCCTCAGCCCAAACGGATACACAGACCGTTTCTTTACCCAACTCAGACATATGAGCGGGCAAACGGTCAACAATTCGAACACGCATCCTAATGGAAGCTTTGATAGCAGGGTTAATTAGGAGGGTAATATCTGGGTCTAGATAGCCCAAGAAATATCGCTTCGTTCGTTTAAAAAACAGCATAAAGCGATATTCGCGCTGATAAAAAACGCCAATTTTTCCTTCGGACGAGGACACAAGAACAGCATTATCCCCAATAGATACTATTTCAGGGATCGAACGATTTCCACTATGGGTTAGCAAGGTTTTTTGGACAACAACTTGCATCTAATTCTTTCACGTCTAGTAGGTATTTACATAAGTGGAATTTTAGATAAAAAACGACAAATAATTCAACATTATCGCAGTTTTACATCTTACCAAATAACGTTCCTTCAGGCCTCTATACGCGTGTAGGTTGAAACGATCTCAGCCAGCTCTGGGTCGGCGGGACGGAGTGTTTCGTCAGAAATCAGACGCGTGGCGGTTGGTTGTTCTTTTTGTTGACGCACGATTTTGCCGTCAATTTTACCACCAGCTTCAACTACAAGGATTGAGTGGTAAATCTCGCCCGACACGCTACCTGTAGTGTTGACTTGCAATTTCATGCATTTAACAATGCCCTCAACTTCACCATCAACGATTACCATTGCAGCGAAAATCGAACCTTTAAGCCTTGAACCTGCTGCAACCGTGATGCTGTTTGCGCGCACTTCGCCATTAATCTCACCCTCGAGCAAGATGTCTGAACTTGTTTTGATGTTCCCATCAATTTGAAGCCCCGCCCGAATAATCGTTGGTGCCCCGTTACGCGTTTGCGCGTTAGTATCCATAATTCCTGCCATTTTATCCTCCGGCTTCAAACCCAATTTTGCTTTTCAAAAAACGCAATTTAGCTCTATTTGACTCGATGCAATTATCGGGCCAGGTGTCTTGTTGCCCAGGGGGCTCGATTTGCGGAAGGTGGTTTTTTTATTATTACCCGCAACGCCTCATCTACATTTTTATAAAATGCTATCTTACGTGAAAAAAGTCAATCCATCAATCCACCACATACCTAATGTAAAAAACATACTAAAGTTTGTAAATATCAATAATTTCCTTCTTTGTGTGGAGGTGGTCCATAAAAATGCGCCACAACTGCTTAAGGGGGCTTGATATTTGTTAAACCAATCGATAGAGCCGCCAAGTCCGGGATGGGTGGCCGAGCGGTTTAAGGCTCCAGTCTTGAAAACTGGCGTAGGGGGAACTCTACCGTGGGTTCGAATCCCACCCCATCCGGACACAGCTTCTAAAATATCAGCCTATAATTGAGGCGTAGAGGCCATAGCTTTTGTAACAGCCACTTTATGGCTCAAACTAACTTATCGATATGCTAAACCTTAGCTATCGGTTGATTAATGTGCGTAAAAAGTGTGCTAATTGGGCTTAGCGCCGTCAACGAGCATGTAATATTCGATGCCTTTGTTATAAAACAGCTTTGGCTCCTGGCCTGAGGCTAAAAACTATCTCTATTGCCGGGCTGTCTCCCTACCGGAGTGAATTTCACCTTTACTTCAAAACCCAGAATCAACAACCAAGCCTAAACTTACGTGCTGATGGATTTTTTCAAATATGAAGTGACTGAGTTTTTAGCACCAAGTTCAAAAATGGCTAAACGCCGTCAGATTTAAACCTATTCCAAAAAACCATCCCGCCCCGGGAAATGTCAAGATCACAAAATACAAAGGTCACAGTTTGGTCAATTTGGTTAAAACCAAAACAGCCCAAAAGCGGGTTTGGATTATAACAACCCAAACCAAAACATACAGTCAACTTTACCTATTAAAAATCATTGAAATAAGCCAAAAGAATGCCTATAACTTGACATTATTAATGTAAAGGTTTGCAAATGCTCCAGCGAATTTGTTTTTGGTTGCTTTTGATTGGAACCTCTGTTGTCCAAGCACACGCCTTTGAAACCCTTGCACGATCCGCTTGGGTTTATGACGTGGCAACCCAAACAGTCTTGATGGCTAAAAACGCTCAGACGCCTTATCCGCCAGCCTCGATGTCAAAATTGATGACCATAAACATGGCGTTTGAGGCCATTGCCGATGGGCGCATCACCCCGGAGACGCGGATGACCGTCTCGACCAAGGCACGTGAAATGGGTGGCTCGACCATGTTCTTAGATGAACAAGATCGCCCAACCGTGTCAGATTTAGTCCAAGGGATCATCATCAATTCGGGAAATGACGCTTGCGTGGTGATTGCCGAAGGTCTGGCCGGCACGGAAGAAGCCTTTGCCGCCCAAATGACCAAACGCGCCGCAGTCTTGGGGATGCGCCATTCGACCTTTAAAAATGCCAGCGGCTGGCCCGCTGATGGTCACCGTATGAGCATGGAAGACCTGGGCCTGCTAGCACTACGTTTGATCGATGAATTTCCTCAATATTACAGTATTTTCGCGCAAAAAGAATTTGACTTTGCCGATCGCGCACCAGACAACCGCTTCAACCGCAATCCGCTTTTGAAGCTTGATATCGGCGCTGATGGTCTTAAAACGGGCCACACGCAAGAGGCTGGCTACGGGCTTGTAGGCTCGGCGGTACAAGGTGATAGGCGGATCATCCTAGTCTTGTCTGGCATGGTTTCCGAAAAAATGCGCGCGACCGAGGCTGAAAAGCTAGTCAACTGGGCCTTTCGCCAATTTTCCCTTAAAACCCTTGTGGCCGCAGGCACACCCGTGGTCCAAGCAGATGTCTGGATGGGCGTACAAAATAGCGTAAATTTGGTACCCGCCTTTGACGTAAGACGTCTCCTTCCTGCGGTAGGCACCTCAAACGTGACGGCCGAAGTGATCTATGATGGTCCGATTGCAGCGCCGATTGCGGCGGGCATGGTCTTGGGAGAGCTGCGCATCAAAATCATGGGATTTGAAGAGACAACGGTACCATTGGTTGCGCAAACTGACGTGTTAGCTGGTGGTATGTTTAAACGGCTAGAAACAGTTTTTACATTGTTGAAAAAAAGGCTTTTTCTGAGCAACACGGCTCAATGATGGCGATAATACCACCTAAGGCAGGCCAGTTCATCAGCTTTGAGGGCATAGACGGTTCGGGCAAAAGCACCCAAGCGCGGCTATTGGCCCATAATCTTCGGGATATGGGGCACGATGTGGTATTGACACGTGAACCAGGTGGCTCGGACGGCGGAGAAGAAATACGCGCCTTGGTGCTCCAAGGGGCAGCCGACCGCTGGTCCCCCGAGACCGAACTTTTGCTTTTCACCGCAGCACGGCGCGATCATTTGGAAAAAACTATCCAGCCAGCTTTGGCGCGCGGCGCTACGGTGATTAGCGACCGTTTTGCAGATTCAACTCGCATCTATCAAGGCATCACACGCGGCGCACGCAGAACTATGGTGGATGCTTTGCATGATCTGGTCATAGGGGTAGAACCTGACCTGACGGTCTTGATCGATATTGACCCACGTCTTGGCTTGGCCCGCGCTCAAGCGCGCGCAGGACTTGAGCAGCGCTTTGAAGATATGGGCACGCAGATGCAGGCACAAATGCGCCATGGGTTTCTAGAGCTGGCAAAAAAAAGTACCCGTTTCGTTGTGTTTGACGGCGCTCAAACACAAGAAAATTTAGCAAATGCAGTACAAATGGTCACCCGTGAAAGGCTTGGCCTTTAGATGGTGGACCTGTCGGCGCAAGAATTGCCGGAACCAGACGCGCTGATCGGCGCACCCCATCCGCGTTTTTGCCCTAAAATATACGGACATAGCGCAGCTGAAGCCGCCTTTTTTGATAGTTTCACCGCAGGGCGAGTACATCATGCTTGGCTGATCCATGGACCACGCGGGGTAGGAAAAGCCTCACTCGTATGGTCATTTGCACGGTTTTTGCTGGCAGTACCACAAGATGATGGCAGCATGTTCGCACCCGCTCCACCAAAAAACCTGCATATCCCTTTGGATCACCCCGTCGCACACCGCATGACGATACTGTCTGAGCCGCGACTTTTCTTGCTGCGTAGAGGAATGAATGCTGCAAAGACGGGGCTTGCGGCGGATATTTTGGTGAATGAGGTGCGCAAGCTTAAGAATTTTTTTCAAATGTCTGCAGCTGATGGTGGGCGGAGGGTTGCTATAATTGACGCCGCTGACGAACTCAACTCCCAGGCGGCCAACGCATTACTTAAAATCTTGGAAGAGCCCCCATCTGGCGTCACTTTTTTTTTGGTGGCCCATCAACCCTGGCGGCTTTTGCCTACTCTGCGTTCACGTTGTCGCGATTTGCGACTTGCCCCTTTGCCCGGAGATGATTTGGCCCTTGCCATGGCCCAAGCAGGGGCGGCGCAGTCAGCCAATATGTACACAACCTTGGCTGAGCTGGCCTCCGGGTCGGTCGGGGCCGCAATGACATTACAAAATCAGGCAGGCTTAGCCACTTATGCGCGCCTTATCGCCTTGTTTTCAGCTATACCCGGTTTAAGTCGCCCCAGCGCGCTTTCGCTTTGTGAAACTGCCACAGGGCGCGGCAATGAATCGCATTTTGAACTTATTTTAGGACTTATTGACATATTTTTAGCCCGCTTAGCTAAGGCTGGCGCGATGGGCTATGCTCCTCCCGAAGCCGCCCCAGATGAGGCACGGGTGATTGCAATGTTGGCCCCAAACCCGCTTGCGGCACGCGTTTGGGCTGATTTGGCACAAACTCTTTCGATGCGCGCGCGCCAAGGGCGGGCTGTCAACCTTGACCCTGCCACCCTTCTGATGGATATCGTAATTAAGATCGATGATGCGTCTCGCCGCGCCCTCCAAACACACAGGTAACCATGCAACCGCTTTTTGTTGACAGCCATTGCCATCTAGACTTCTCCGACTTTAAGGACGAGTTACCTGCAGTAATTGCGCGCGCACGCGACGTGGGCGTCACGCGCATGGTCAGCATCTGCACTAAATTACGCCTTGAACCACAGGTTCGCGCGATTGCCGAAACCTATGACGGTGTCTTTTATGCGGCGGGTGTGCATCCGATGTCGGTCGCAGCTGAACCCGCAGTAACTTTGCAAGAGCTGCTTGCTCTAAGTCAGCATGAAAAATTCGTGGCAATCGGTGAAACGGGGCTGGATTACCATTACAGCGGCGAAAGCAAAACGGCGCAGATCGACAGCCTGCTAATCCATATTGAGGCGGCGCGGCGAACGCAGTTACCCCTCATCATTCACGCCCGAGATGCTGATGAAGACATGGCGCAGATCTTAGAAACCGAGTTCAATAAAAGCCCCTATACCTGTGTTATGCATTGCTTTTCCTCATCTAAAGGATTAGCCATAACCGCGTTGAACCTGGGTTTTTATCTGTCAATGTCGGGGATATCCGCCTTTCCAAAATCAACGGAGCTGCGCGCGATTTTTGCCGCTGCACCAATTTCCCAAATTTTGGTAGAAACCGACAGTCCATATTTGGCTCCGCCCCCACACCGTGGGCGCCGCAATGAACCGGCCTACACAGTCCATACCGCCAAAGTTGGGGCAGAGGTTTTCGGCCTCTCGTTAGAAGAATTCGCCATTGCCACAAGCGCCAATTTCGATCGCCTTTTTTGGAAAGCCGCAAATACCAATATTTCAAAAACAGAGGCCGATATATGAGTGTCACACGCCGATTTACGATATTAGGCTGCGGCTCGTCTGGGGGAGTACCACGCCTTGGCAATAATTGGGGAATTTGCGATCCTAGCGAGCCCAAGAACCAACGGCTGCGCTGTGCCCTTTTGATCGAACAAATTGACACAAGGGGCATAACGCGTGTCTTGATTGACACAAGTCCCGATATGCGTGCACAGCTTTTGGCCGCAGAAGTTGGCACACTGGATGCAGTTGCCTATACCCACGCCCATGCCGATCATGTGCATGGACTAGATGACCTGCGCCAAGTCGTTTTCAACCGCAGTAAAATACTGGATATTTGGGCTGACCGCTCCACCAGTGATGCACTTTTAAGCAAATTTTCCTATGCTTTTGCTACCCCAAGCGGATCGAACTATCCTCCAATCTTAAAGCTGAATTCGATCAAGGGCCCCTTTAGCGTATCGGGCGCGGGCGGTGAGATTGATTTCACCCCCTTTGAGGTTAACCATGGCGCAATACAAGCACTTGGCTTTCGTATTGGCACGCTTGCATATCTACCAGACGTTAAAGATATGGGAGGGACTGCATGGGATATGGTGCAAGATTTGGACGTGTGGATTTTAGATGCGCTGAGGCGTAAAACGCATCCGTCGCATATCCATCTTGAAACAGCCCGAGAATGGATAGCAAGGGCAGCGCCAAAGCAAGCCATCTTAACCAATATGCATCTTGATATGGATTATCAGACGCTTTGTGCCGAAATGCCTCCCCATATAAGACCTGCCTATGACGGTATGAAAGTCGAGATCACGCTGTGAATGCGCTGTTAGATGTTATTTTACCAGTTTTTTTGCTGATAGGCTTTGGCTATGGGTTAAGCCATTTAAAATGGGTCAGCTTTGAGATGACCGACGCGGTGATGCGTTTTGCCCAAGGGATCGCAATTCCGGTCTTGCTGTTTGGCTCAATCGCGCGGCTTGATTTGCAGCAAAATTTTGACATGGGCTTGTTTGCCAGCTTCTACATTGGGGCTTTTGCCTCATTCACTTTGGCTTATTTGGGAGCTTTCTACCTGTTAAAACGCCCCCAAACTGATGCAGTTGCTATTGGTTTTGCTTGTATGTTTTCTAACAGTTTGCTTTTGGGTTTACCCATTACCGAACGAGCATATGGTGCGGGGGCCTTGGCCGCAAACTATGCAATTGTGTCGCTGCACGCCCCATTGCTTTATGCCATCGGCATAACTTTGATGGAGCTGGTGCGACATAAGGGCCAAGGCCTTTCAGCGTTGGCGTTGGCCAACCAAGTGGCTCATGCTATTTTGCGCCAGCCTATGGTCTTTGGGTTACTACTTGGATTTGCACTCAATTTTTCACAGATTAGCATGCCGACTTTCTTTTGGTCAGCGGTAGATATGCTGGCGCGCGCGGCAATTCCTGCGGCGTTGTTTGGGCTTGGGGGGGTGCTTTACCAATATCGCCCCGAAGGCGATATGAAAGCCATTGCCATGGCGGTTTTTATCACATTGATTATCCACCCTGCCATCACTTATGGGTTGGGCACAAACGTATTCCGTCTGACCACTGAACAGCTTCGCTCAGCCGTTGTGACAGCGGCAATGGCACCTGGAGTGAATGCCTATCTATTTTCAAATATGTATGGTGCAGCTAGGCGGGTTGCAGCCTCGACCGTCTTACTGGCCACTGCGGCAACGATTTTCACCGCTTGGGGTTGGCTACAAATTTTGCCTTAATATATGGGCGCAAAATATTGAGATAAAGTATTTTTAACCAAACAACAAAACTGTTTTGGTGCCTGTCCCAATGTTTCATAATCCAGATACACCATCACCAAAACGGGGGCCTGCACCGAATCCTTAGGCGCACTTACCTTCCTTTACTGCAAAGAAGTCCCAAATTCCAAACCTTTGATTGACAACCTTACGGGCATGCACGGGCATTTGCGCGGCCAAACGCTGTGGTTTGGCGCGCCTGCCGATAAGCTTTATATCTTCGCCAATGAGCTTTCTATTCGGCCAAAAGCGTAATTAAGGCTTGGCCACGGCAAAAACCGTGCCCACAATTGCGCCGCCGTGATCGTGCAAGGATATATGATCCACCAGCGTGGCCGAGGCGCGGTTCAAACCGATTACCTCAACCTCAACGCCTTGACGGCGGAATTTTGAAATCACACTGTCTAGTGCCGCTACCGATGAAATATCCCAAATATGGGATTTTGAAATATCAACAGTAACGCGATCAATATTTTCTTTAAAATCAAATGCATCAGTGAAATCATTCACGCTGGCAAAGAAAAACTGCCCTTCCACAACATAGCGGCGGCGGCGGCCATCGGGCGATAGGGTGGATGTGATTTCAAACAATTGCGCGATTTTCCACGCAAAGAAAATCCCCGACAAAAGCACTCCAACCCCCACGCCAAGCGCTAGATTATGGGTGTAAATCACCACCGCCACCGTGGCCACCATAACCACAGAAGACGAGGTAGGATGTTGGCGCAGCGCCGCAATAGAACCCCAGCTGAACGTGCCGATCGACACCATGATCATAATCGCAACCAGCGCCGCCATCGGAATGCGCGCGACCAAATCTCCAAGCCCCACGCAAAAAACCAAAAGCATAACCCCCGCCACAAAGGTCGACAATCGCCCCCGCCCGCCTGATTTCACATTGATCACCGATTGCCCAATCATCGCACAGCCAGCCATGCCCCCAATAAACCCCGTGAACGTATTCGCAAGCCCCTGACCGATACATTCCTGATCGCGGTTTGACAGCGTGTCGGTTTCCTCATCCACGATGGTTTGGGTCATTAGGCTTTCCAAAAGCCCCACCACAGCCACAGCCACAGAATAGGGCCAAATGACCTGCAAGGTGGCAAAATTCAGCGGAATATCAGGGATCAAAAACACCGGCAAAGTATCAGGCAATTGCCCCATATCCCCGACCGAACGCACATCAAGCGAAAACGCAAGCGAGATCACGGTCAGCACCACAATCGTCACCAAAGGCGACGGGATAGCCTTGGTCAAATAGGGAAATAGGTAAATAATAGCCAATCCCAAAGCCACCAAAACATAGGTCAAAGACGGCACAAGGCGCGGATCAAGTTCAGGGATCTGCGCCAAAAAGATCAGCACAGCCAAAGCGTTCACAAAACCCGTCATCACCGATTTCGACACGAAGCGCATCACAAATCCCAGCCGCATAAACCCAGCCCCAATTTGCAAAAGCCCCGCCAAAATCGTGGCAGCCAGCAAATATTCAAGCCCATGTTCTTTGACCAAAGTCACCATCAAAACCGCCGTGGCAGCCGTGGCGGCTGAAATCATGCCCGGCCTGCCGCCCGCAAAAGCCGTGATCACCGCGATGGAAAAACTAGCATAAAGCCCAACCTTTGGGTCAACCCCCGCGATCAGCGAAAAGGCAATCGCTTCGGGGATCAGCGCCAACGCCACTACCAAACCCGACAAAAGATCGCCCTTAATATTGCCAAACCATTGGTGTTTATATTCCGTAAGGGTCATAGGGGCTCCGACTTGGGTCAAGCGACCCCTTTAAACGCAAGCGCCACCAAGTCCAACCCCATAGCGATCAAAAGACCTAAATTCTGGTAAAACGGGTGGATTTTGTAGTAAATTCCGCGTCATATCTGAAAAAAAGAACCGCATTTCGCAAGGCGGTTTTTGATCAGATGAACCGCCCTTCTGCGCGCAAAGCCCTTGATTTTCAAAGCCAATCCATGGGAGAAATGCGCGGTTATTACAGGGGCAGATTAGATGGCTTTAGGTTTAAACATTTCTGACGCAAGGCTCACGCATTTACAAAGGCTTGAAGCCGAAAGCATCCATATCATGCGCGAAGTCATGGCTTTGACGCAAAATCCTGTGATGCTTTATTCGGTTGGCAAAGACAGTGCTTGCATGTTGAATCTCGCGAAAAAGGCGTTTTATCCAGCGCCACCGCCCTTTCCTTTGTTACACGTAGACACCACGTGGAAATTCAAAGCCATGTATGACCTGCGCGAAAAAGCCGCCCAAGACGCGGGCATGAAGCTGATTGTGCATCAAAACCCCGAAGCTTTGGCGGGCGGGATTAACCCCTTTGATCACGGATCTCTGCATACCACTATGTGGAAAACCGAAGGGCTTAAACAAGCGTTAAGCAAGTTTGGTTTTGACGTAGCCTTTGGTGGCGCGCGGCGCGATGAGGAAAAATCCCGCGCGAAAGAACGAATTTTTTCCTTCAGATCCGCCAATCATCAATGGGACGCGAAAAACCAACGCCCCGAAATATGGTCGCAGTATAATGCCCGCAAGTCTAAGAGCGAATCCATTCGGGTCTTTCCGCTTTCAAACTGGACTGAGCTTGATATTTGGCAATATATCCACCTTGAAGCCATTGAAATTGTGCCGCTTTATTTCGCCGCACCCCGCCCCGTGGTGGAACGGGACGGGGTGCTTTTAATGGTGGATGACCACCGTTTTAAGCTTAAATCAGGTGAAGTACCGGTCGAAAAATCCATTCGGTTTCGCACGTTAGGTTGCTATCCGCTGACAGGCGCGGTTGAAAGCACCGCCGCCACTTTGCCCGCGATCATTCAAGAAATGCTGCTGACAACCACATCCGAGCGCCAAGGCCGCGCGATTGACCATGACCAATCCGCCTCGATGGAAAAAAAGAAACAAGAGGGGTATTTCTAATGGCAACGACCGATCCAACATATGTGACCGACGCCCTGATTGCCCAAGATATTGACGCCTATTTAGAAAAGCACCAGCATAAAACCATGCTGCGCTTTATCACATGCGGTTCAGTGGATGACGGAAAATCCACGCTGATCGGGCGGCTTTTATACGATTCAAAGATGATCTTTGAAGACCATCTGGCCAGTTTGGAAAAAGACAGTAAAACCTCGGGCACCCAAGGCGCCGAGATCGACTTTGCCCTTTTGGTTGACGGTTTGGCCGCCGAGCGGGAACAGGGCATCACCATCGATGTGGCCTACCGCTTTTTTGCGACCGATAAGCGCAAATTCATCGTGGCCGACACGCCAGGCCATCAGCAATACACCCGCAACATGGTCACGGGCGCGTCGACGGCGGATCTGGCAATCATCTTGATCGATGCGCGCCAAGGCGTGCTGACCCAAACGCGCCGCCATTCCTATTTGGTGCATTTGCTGGGCATTAAAAACGTGGTTTTGGCGGTGAACAAAATGGATATGGTGGGCTATTCGCAAGCCCGCTTTGATGAAATCACCGCAAATTACCGCCAATTTGCACAATCTATTGGTATTACGAGCTTCACCGCTTTGCCGATTTCAGGCCTGCGAGGTGATAATATCGTCACCAAATCCGATCATATGCCTTGGTATCAAGGCCCCGCACTTTTGACCCATTTGGAAGACGCGCCCATTCAAACTGCTGATATGGCCTCGGGTGATTTTCGGTTGCCTGTGCAATGGGTGAACCGCCCGCATCTTGATTTTCGCGGCTTTGCGGGCACGATTGCTTCGGGTCAAGTGCGCCCTAATGATGTGGTGCGAGTGCTACCGTCGGGCAAAACGGCGCGGGTGAAAGAGATCGTGACCTTTAACGGGGCCCTCGCGCAAGCGGTTGCGGGGCAAGCCATAACGCTTACGCTTGATACGGAAATTGACTGTTCGCGCGGCGATGTTTTGGTGGCAGCCGACGCCCCTTGCGAAGTGGCCGACCAGTTTGAAACCACCCTGATTTGGATGGATGAAGACGAAATGTTACCGGGCCGCCCCTATATAATGCAAATCGGCACGCAATCCGTAACCGCAACTTTGCAGACACCTAAATATGAAGTGAATGTGAACACGCTGGAACATCTGGCGGCGCGCACGCTGAAACTGAATGCGATCGGGATTTGCAATCTGTCGGTCAACAAGCCCATTGTGTTTGAAAGCTACACTAAATTACCCACTTTGGGTGGTTTTATTTTGATAGACCGCGTGTCCAATCGCACGGTTGCGGCGGGGCTTATTCACTTTGCGCTGCGCCGCGCGCAAAATATTCATTGGCAAGCGATTGAAATCAACCGTGACGCCCATGCCGCGCAAAAGAACCAAAAACCGAAGCTGGTTTGGTTCACGGGCCTGTCGGGATCGGGCAAGTCGACCATCGCCAATCTGGTGGAAAAACGCCTGCATGCTTTGGGAAAACACAGCTTCTTGCTAGACGGTGACAATGTGCGCCACGGTTTGAACCGCGACTTGGGCTTTACTGATGCCGATCGCGTTGAAAACGTGCGCCGTGTGGGCGAAGTGGCCAAGCTGATGACCGATGCGGGGCTGATTGTGCTTACGGCCTTCATCTCGCCGTTTCAGACCGAACGACTGATGGTGCGCGATCTGATGCCAGACGGCGAGTTCATCGAAGTCTTCATCAACACGCCGCTGGCTGACGCTGAAAAGCGCGATGTGAAAGGCCTTTATAAAAAAGCGCGCGCGGGGCAGCTTAAAAATTTCACGGGCATTGACAGCCCTTATGAAGCACCAAAAGCGCCCGAAATTGAAATTGACACAAACGCAATGGATGCCGATGCCGCAGCCGAATTGATTGTGAAACATCTGCTTGCATGAAAAAATTATAAGCTAATTAAGAATTATAATTCAATATTTTAAAGTATTATCTTAAGATTTTACTTGAACTCTGAAACTTGCACCGTGCGTTTTTCGTTAACCGAACGCAGCGCCGCTTCAGCCAAAACCAAAGCCGCTAAACCATCGTCACCCGAAGGGGATGCTGCGGTTTTATAGGCCACTGCGCGCACAAAAGCCGCAATCTCGGCGGCATATGCTTCGACATAGCGGGTCATGAAAAAGTCATGCAATGCGGGTTCAGTGAAGCCATTTTCCGTGGCCAGTGAAATGGATACGGGGCGCTGATTATGGGCAAAAACCGCACCCTTTGACCCATGCACTTCAATGCGCTGGTCATAGCCGTAAGTGGCGCGGCGCGAATTTGAAATCACCGCTTGCCGCCCACTGGCTGTTTTTAAAAGCACTTGCACTGAGTCAAAATCGCCCGCCTCGCCAATTGCTTGATCCACCATCACGGCGGCGGTGGCGCTGACTTCGGCAATCTCTTCGCCAAGTAAAAACCGCGCCATATCAAAATCATGCACCGTCATATCGCGGAAAATCCCACCTGAGCGTTTGATGTAATCCAGAGGCGGGGCGCCCGGATCGCGTGACGTGATCACGGCCATTTCCACAGCGCCAATATTGCCCTTATCAATTTCGCCGCGCAAAGCGGCAAAATGCGGGTCAAAGCGGCGGTTAAAGCCCACCATCAAAGCGACTTTACACGCTTGCACCACCGCAAGGCAGGCCTTCACCCGGTCAATATTCAGATCAATCGGTTTTTCGCAAAAAATCGCTTTGCCCGCTTTGGCAAAACGCTCGATCAAATCGGCATGGGTGTCAGTTGGGGTGCAGATCACCACCGCGTCAATCGCCGCATCGGCCAAGATCAGATCGATTGTGCTCACCCGCGCGCCGCAAATAGCGGCCAGCGCATCAGCCGAAGGCGCATGGGCATCGGCCACGGCGACCAAGCTTGCCGCAGGCTGTGCCAAAATGGCTTTAGCATGCACTTTACCAATACGACCAGCGCCCAAAATTGCGAAACGAAGTGTCATTTTTAATCCTTTTCAAAGCGTTAGAGTGCGGCCGAGGAGCCATTGGCCCCTGTATGCCCGAAGTGCCTCTAAAGTCTAGAGCTATTTCTATCCCTGCCTCTAACCGGCTCGCGCGTTTTTGATCCAAGCGCTGACCTCATGCGGATGTACCACGGCGGCGCGGATCAAATCGTCAAAATAACCCATCGTTTGCTTGACCGATTGGCCCCCCGTCAGCACCATATATTTGCCGCCCAAATAAAACGCCGCACGCATATTGCCAAAAATTGTAACGGGAGCCGCATAGTTCTTCAGCCCATCAACCAAAAACAGCCGCACGGTGGGGTAAAACTCATCGACCAGTCGTTCAATATGGCAAATTTGGCGCGCACGAATGGAAGCGGGCACGGCGTCCCACACATCTTTCCCCGCGATCAGCGATTGCAGGCGCTGTAGCGGCAAGATGATTTCCATATCCGTATCGGGGCGTTCCACATAGCTGACATTGTCTTCAGCGGCTTGGGTCACATGGCGAATGCGCTCTGCATCAAAGCCCATTTGGTATTCGAACACTTCGGGCAGGCAGAAAATATCGGGCAAATGAAAGGGAATATAACGGATTTTTTGCCCCAAAGCCTGTATGCGCCAATGGCTCAGAAGCGAGGCGTCCTTATCAGGCGGGGCCTGTTCCAGTTCAAACTGGTTTTTTACCTCAGTGTCTTTTTGGCCGGTTTCAGAAAGCCCCAAAAGCCAATCCAGCGAAACATTATGCATTTGCGCCATTTTTGCAAGCGTTTCCACACGCGGCAGGCGCACCGATCCCGCATCCAGAATTTGCGACAGTGCCGATCGGTCTATGCCCAAACCATGGGCAAAGCCGCCCTTACTTTGCCCCGAGGCGACGATGATATCGTGAAGGCGGCCTTGAAACGCGCGGTGCAGATCCCGTTTATCCATGTGTTTATGTAACATATTTTACATATTATGCGCAAATATAAATTTTAATGCGCACATAAGTATTTTTATGCACAAACTCTCATTTCGCAATAATTGGACCTGATTATAAAAGGGCATGTTTTTGGATTTTAGAATGAAGCCACTCAAACCTTACCTTACGCTTATTCTTTTTGTGGCGGCGCTTGGCCTTTGGGCCGCGCTGATTTTTCTAGCCCTGCCCGCTCTTGCCCCCTATCACGCGCAGGCCTTGGGATACGGCGGCTTGGCGCTGGTGCTCACGCTGCATTCATCGCTCACACATGAGGCGGTACATGGCAATATCTGCAAGCCGCGCTGGCTGAATGATGCGCTGATGCGGGTGAATATCGGGCTTTTTTATCCCTATGACCGCTATAATACCACCCACCGCCAGCACCATATCTGCGAAGCCTTGGGCCATCCGCATGACGATCCTGAAAGCTTTTACTATGCCAAAGCCGATTGGGAAAAATCGCCTCGCCCACTTCAGGCAATGGCGCGGTTTCAAAGTACGATGGCAGGGCGTTTGGCCTTGGGCTGGCTTTTGGGCCTGGGGCGGCTTTATGCTGGGGATGCGGGGGCCATCTGGCGGGGCGACCGCGTTTTGGCGCGGCAATGGGCCTTGCATGTCCTGTTCACCTTGCCAATTTTTGTAGTCCTTTGGGCGGCACCTGCGCTTAGCCTTGGGTCTTATATGGCCTTTGCAGTTTTGCCTTCGCTTATGCTACTTTCGGTGCGATCCTATATTGAACACCGCGTCGATGATGAGGCGATGGGGCGATCCGTGATTGTGGAAAGCAACGCTTTTTGGAGGCTGTTGTTTTTAAACAATAATTTTCACGCCATTCACCATGAACACCCCAGCTTGCCTTGGTTAGACATTCCAAACCACTATAAAACGCATAAGCTAGACTGGCATCAAAAGGCGCAGGGCTATGTGTTTTCAGGTTACGGCGCAGTTTTAGCGCGCTATGGTTTACACCTGCCACGCTGGTTTCAGCCCCCCGTTTACGAAAGCCATAATGACCAGCCCCAGCCCTAAGAAGCCACTTCAAGTAAAGCTAGATATGTATCTAGCCCCGCCGTCCGAGCCTGGCTTTCGCGCGATGACAGATTGCCTTTGCCATGATCTGGGGGATTACGCGAGGCTTGCGCCTGACCGCGATCCTGCAGAGCTTGCACAAAATGGGCAGCTCATTTTAGGTCATATCTGCGCCATCACCTTTGCACGGGCGAAGACTGGGCTTTACCACTACCTAGGCGCGCTGTCGCCGCGCGCGCCCGAAACCCCGCAGGGGCACTACCGTTCGGTGATCGTGGCGCATAAGGATAGCACAATTCAATCCATGTCTGATATTGATCCTACCCGCCATCAGATCGCGGTGAATGAAATCGGGTCTTTTTCGGGGCAAATCATTTTATCGCATATGCTTTTGGGCCATGGCGCATTGGCATTCCCACATCAAACCTTAACGGGCGGGCACGCTTTATCGGCTAAAGCTGTAGCCGAAGAACGGGCGGATCTGACCGCATTGGATGAAATCAGCTATGCGCTGATCAAGCGGAATGACCCGAAAACGGCTAAAAATCTGCGGATCATTGGCCATAGTGCGTCGCATCCGGGCTTGGCTTTTGTAACTTCAGGGCAAACAGATGCCGCAACCCTTGCGCTTTTGCGCGCGCGTTTACTTCAGTTTTTCGAAACCCAAAGCGGGCAAGCACTGGCGGAGGTGTTAGACCTGCGCGGCGCCACCTACATCGACCCCGCCGCTTATAAACCGCTTTGCGATTTATAAGGGCCAAGGGCGATAAGGTCGGCTTCAACATCAATATCAATCAAGCGTTGCGGGTCCAAGGCAATCAGGCTTTCATCGCCAAACACGCGCAAAAGCGCCCCCGCCCCCTGGTCACCGCTAAGGGATAAAAGGGCGGCAAAATTGACCCGCGAAAACCCCGCAGGCGGCAGGCGTTTTGCGCCCATAACCGCGCAAGCGCCGCCAAAACGACGTGTCATATCCGATATTTGCACCAGGTCAGCGCTTGTCACCAAAGGCATATCGGCCAGGCTGACCACGATATGATTAGCCCCCAAATCGCGTGCCATTAGCACCCCCGCAATCAAGCTTTGCGACTGTGCGGCGGCGCCCAAGAGCGGGCGGGCCACGCTAAAACCCTGAAATATCGGAATAAGTTCTGGGTTTGACAGAACAACCACGCGCGCGTCAAAGGGCGCATCGAGCATGGCTTTCGCGCTATAAGATGCCACAGCCTGCCCCCAAAGCGGCGCTAAAAGCTTATCATCCGAGCCAAATCGGCGCGAAAGCCCTGCGGCCAGAGTGATCCCAACAATCACGCCGCATCCGCGCTTTGTGCGATGGCCAAAACCTCGGCCAGAACAGAAACCGCCAAAACACGCGGATCACGCGCCGAAGCGATCAGGCCAATGGGGCCATGAAGCCGCAGGGTTTGGTCGGCGGTTACGCCAAATTCAAGCAAGGCCTGATCACGGTTTTGGCGCGCCAAACGCGACCGCTGCGCACCAATGTAGAAGGCTTTTGTGCGCAGGGCGGCTGCCAAAAGCGGGGGTTCAAAATCATGGTCGTGAAAAAACAGCAAAATAGCACAGCGCGCGTCAATGCTTAGCGTATCCAAGGCCAAGGGAGGCGCGCTGAACACTTGGGTTTGCACCCCAAGTTCGCCGGCGATTTGTGCTGTTTCCGCGTCTGGCGTGACCAAAATACCCGCATAACCGCAGGTTTGGGTTAGGGCGGGAAAACTTACCGCCTCGGGGCCCTTGCCAAAGGTTAAAAACCGTAGCGGCGGCAAATAGCGCAGTTTTAAGATATCACCTTGGCGTTCAAAACTGCCCGTAATCTGATCGTTCGGGTCAAAGCGCATGGCGCCCGTGCTTAGATTAAGGCAAAGCACCGCCGCTTGGCGAGCTGACAATTGCGCCGCCAGCGCTTTGATCACCGCGCCGTCAGGTCTTGGCAACAGCAATATTTCAAGCCCCCCCCCGCGGGGCAGCGTGTTGTCAAAATAGAGCGATCCTTTGCCGTATTTCAAAAGCCGCATTTGGCCTTTTTCCAGCGCGTCTAACGCGTGGCGCGTGATGTCATCTTCCACGGAGCCCGACGAAAGCGAGCCTTGCCGTTTGCCCTGTACAGATATGGTCATCAAAGCGCCAACGGGGCGGTAAGACGGGCCGTTGGCCGCCACCACAAACGCCAGAGAGCGCCGCCTTCCACCCCCAGCGACAAAAGCGCCAAAGGGTCGTCATAGGCCACAAGGGCTGTGTTTTGATCAAAGCCCATCTAGCCGCCTTGCATGAAGGGCATAAGCACCACTTCGCTATCGGCTGAAATCGGCGTGAACCACGCCTCTTTATAAATGCGCCCGTCAATCGCAAGGGATACGCCGCGTTCAATTTGCGGCTGCATACCGGGGTAGTCGCGGATCAGCGCATCACAAAGTTCTTTAAAGGTCGCGGCTTGCACCTCAACCTTTTCTTGGTCATTGGCATATTGGCGCATGGTGCCCCAAAGCGTAACGGCGACCATATCTAGCCCTTTAAAATCGCTTGCAAAATGCGCGGCGGTGACATTGGCAGCTGGGTTAACCGCTTGCCGATCGCGCGCGAAACAGCGTTTGATACGGCTCCCAAAGGCGGCACAATAGGTGTTTCTCCGACCCCGCGCACCCCGTAGGGATGGCCAGGATTTGGGATCTCTAAAATCACCGTGTCGATTCTGGGTAGATCCGAGGCCACGGGAATGCGGTAATCCAAAAAGCCCGAATTTTGCAAACGCCCGTCTTTGCCGTAGATATATTCTTCATTCAAAGCCCAGCCAATGCCTTGCGCCGCCCCGCCCTGCATTTGCCCTTCAACATAAGAAGGGTGCACGGCGCGACCCGCATCTTGAAACACGGTGTAGCGCAGAATTTTGGTGGCTCCCGTTTCAGGGTCAACTTCTGCGTCGCATAAATGCACCCCAAAGCTTACGCCTGCCCCGTCAGCATTCACTTCAAAATGCCCCGCAATTGGCCCGCCCGTTTCAAAGGATACGGCCGCGATTTCAGCCAAGCTTAGGGGCGGGAATTTGCCCGCATTTTCGCCCGCAGGCACGGCCGCGCCGTCTTCCCAGGTGACGGCATCGGCATCAATGCCCCAGATTTGCGCGGCACGGCCGCACATTTTTTGAATGGCATCTTGCGCAGCTTTGATTGTGGCAAGCCCCACCGAAAAGGTCACGCGCGACCCATCGGTGATGTCATTATGCCCCAAAGACGCCGTGTCGGCGATAATGGTACGGATTTTTTCGTAAGGCACGCCCAATTCCTCGGCCGCCATCAGGCTGATCGACGCGCGCGATCCGCCGATATCGGGGTTGCCCTCGATCACGGAAATCGTGCCATCGGTGTTCACATTAAGCGATACGCAGGTGTTGCCGCCAAAGTTAAACCAAAAGCCCGCCGACAGACCACGGCCTTGGTTTGGCCCCAAAGGCGCTTGGTAATGCGGATGGGCTTTTGCCGCTTCTAGTGTTTCAATCAAGCCCACGTCATCGAATGTGGGGCCGTAGGATGATTTGCTGCCTTTGCGGGCAGCATTTTTCAGACGCACATCGATCGGGTCAAGGTTTAGAATCTGCGAAAGCTCATCCACCACGCTTTCCACGGCATAAATCGCCATCGGCGCGCCCGGTGCGCGGTAGGCGGCTTCTTTCGGGCGGTTTGTCAGAACATTCCACCCCAAGGTTTCAACCGCCGCCATATCATAGGCCGCAAAAGCCGATTGCGCGCCCATGCTGACCGTTTCATTGGGGAAAGCCCCGCCTGAATAGCGCAATTCCGCGCGCCCCGCTGTGATGCGGCCATCGCGCGTCATGCCAATTTTCACGTCAATTGACGATGAAACCGTGGGGCCTGTTGCACGAAACACCTCGGATCGTGACATGACCAGTTTCACAGGCCGCCCCGATTTGTGTGACAAAGCCAGCGCCAAAGGTTCAATAAACACATTGGTTTTGCCACCAAAACCGCCGCCGATTTCGGAAGCGGTGACGCGCAGCTGGCTGCCCTCAAGCCCAAGTAAAGCCGAGCAAATATCGCGCACATTATACTGGCCTTGGGTGCAGCACCAAAGCTCGGCCTTGCCGTCTGTGGTCATTTGCGCAAGGCAGGCATGGGGTTCGATATAGCCTTGGTGGGTGGCTGCCGTTTTAAAACTGCGGGTCACAATTTCATCGGCCAAGGCAAAACCCGCGTCCGTATCGCCATGCCCGAATTGGCAGTGATAGGTCACATTTTGCGAAAAGCCTTCAGGCACGTTTTCAAGCGCACGCCCTGATTGCACGATGGGCGCATCGGCGCGCATTGCGTCATCAACTTCGATCACATGGGGAAGTGCGCTATATTCGACTTTGATCAGTTTCAAAGCCTCTTGCGCGGCTTTTAGGGTTAGGGCGGCCACCGCGGCCACGGCATGGCCGTCATAAAGCACGCGGGTGGTGGCAAGGCAGTTTTCTTGAATATCGCGCAAAGACCCTTCGTCTTGCGCCACAAGATCAGCACCTGTGACCACGGCTTTCACACCGTCATGGGCCAGCGCGGCCGAAAAATCGATCGATACAATCTGAGCATGGGCATGGGGGCTGCGCAAAACGGCGGCCATCAGCATGCCGGGGGCTACAGTGTCAGCACCGTAAAGCGCGCGGCCCGTGACCTTGTCATCGCCGTCAGGGCGGGCGGGCCTTGTGCCTACTTGTTTAAACTTGCGGATTTTTGAAACGTAATTCATCAAGCGGCCCTCATCTTTGCAGCGGCCGCCTGAACAGCGCTGATGATTTTATCGTAGCCCGTGCAGCGGCACAGATTACCTGCAAGCCAAAAGCGCAGCTCGCTGTCGGTAGGCGAAGGGTTTTTATCCAAAAGCGCTTTGGCTGCGATCAAAATGCCCGGCGTGCAGATACCACATTGCAAAGCCGCGTGATCGATAAAGGTTTGCTGTAAAATATGCAGACCATCGCCCGAGGCCATGCCTTCGATCGTGCTGACCTCCGCCCCTTGGGTTTCCACAGCCAAGACCAAGCACGAACAAACCAAGCGCCCATTCACCAAGACCGAACAGGCTCCGCAATCTCCAGTCCCGCAGCCTTCTTTGGTACCCGTAAGCCCCAAACGGTTGCGCAGCACTTCAAGCAGTGTTTCATCGGGCTCGCAGGTGAATTCAACGCCATCGCCGTTTACTTTAGTGGCAATATGAGTGTTTTTCATGATCAGGCTCCTGCGCGGTCAAAGGCGATTTGGGCGGTGCGGCGGGCCAACACGCCCGCAACGTGGGTGCGGTATTCAATAGTACCGCGTTTGTCATCAATTGGATTGCAAGCAACTGAAGCGGCTTTGGCAAGGGCTGCCATAGCGCTAGCCTCAAGCTTGGTGCCGATAATGGCCTTAACGCAATCTGAGTCCAGCAAAACGGTCGGCGCCACTGCGCCCAGCGCCACGCGGGCGGCCACAATCATGCCATCAGGCGCCAAAGTCACACTCACGGCGCAAGACACAACGGCAATGTCCATCTCAGAACGCGGCGTAAAGCGCAAATAAGCGTCACTACTTTTGAGTGGGCGGGCGGGCAGAAAAATCGATTCCACAAATTCGCCCTTGGTCAAAACTGTGCGGCCGGGCGCGGCTATAACACTTTCAGCCGCAACGTCACGGCTTCCATTTGGCCCAACAAGGCGCACGATTGCCCCTGCCGCCACCAAACAAGGCACGGTATCTGCGGCGGGCGAGGCATTGCAAAGATTGCCTGCCAAAGTTGCACGCCCCTGCACTTGAGTAGAGCCGATCAGCTGAAATCCTTCGGCCAAGCCGGGCCACGCGGCGCAAAGGGCTTTATGTTCGCCCAATTCCGCACCAGAAACAGCTGCACCAATGCGAAAGCCACCCTCATGGGGCAATATATCTCGCATGCCAGGAATATGTTTCACATCAACGATCAAATCAGGCGCTATCATTTGGGATTTAAGCTGCACCAAAAGATCGGTTCCCCCTGACAAAATCCGTGATATTCCCGCTTCATTTGCCAAAAGTTCTACGGCCTCAACAGCCGTTTGTGCGGCAACATAACGCATTTTTGTCCTTTT